>Ga0307510_10000342_pt1 | contig 43602 bp, 16 predicted proteins | sample 12_EM_MG_FD_207224 | JGI IMG/M metagenome (GOLD analysis project Ga0307510, IMG submission 207224) | Populus trichocarpa ectomycorrhiza microbial communities from riparian zone in the Pacific Northwest, United States - 12_EM | ecosystem: Host-associated > Plants > Roots > Unclassified | place... | reverse complement strand
TATTTGTCATTTGATGAAATTGAGTTCAATTTTTGTAACTTAGGTGTTTTATAATGAAATAAATAATGACTTATTTAATGGGTGTGTTTCACATTAATTATCAATTTTATTGTTAAGTTGAAAATTTCTATAAATTTAGAGGAATTTAAATTTTTAGAGAAAATTGATAATGATTTAAAGGTACTATTAAAATAGATTTAATAAGTTTGAGTTAAACCAATGATAATTAATTAGTTTGGTACATCTAATTTGTTTATTTGACATTATTAATTAATACATGTTGTTATCAATATTCTATATAGGTTTCATTGAATGTGTCGAGTTTTATCTAAAGGGTTGGCATAATAGATTATTGTAATGAAGTTAAGGATTTTATTAATTATACACTATCTAATCCGTTAAATATTAATGAAGACGGTATTAAATATCTATTTAAGAGGTGTAAAAATAAAAATTTCTCAATCCAGATATTGTCACGATGCATCTTCTACAAAAAGAGTTTATAGAAAAATACTTGTGTTGGTTTGCATACGGAGAACCATATGTTCGTTATGAGACTATGGTAGAAAGGATGGTTATGTCAACTGTTAGTTTTAGCAACGTGTATGAAGTTGAGATGATAATAGTAATCATTATAGGAGTATGAATATGGATGCAATGAGAATGAATCAGGGTAATGCAAGTGAATGTTTAATTATAGATGAAAAACCAAATGTAAACGTAATTGTTTGATCTTTTGAAAGATTTCAATAAACCATTATGAGATAAGTGTACAAATCACAGTAAATTATTAGCATTTGTACAGGTGTTCATCATCAAGTCTGATCATAGGCTCAATGAGGTCGGTTATTATAGAATTATTGAATGAGTGAGAAATATTTACTTGAAGGGAATAAGCTGAAAGGGAACTTTTATGAAATATATAAAACAATTGTATTATATATATAAAATAAATAATACTTTAATAATGAATATCTATATGAATACTCATAAATTCAATAGATAAGATATAAATGTTTAAGTTTTTTTTTATTTGTTAAATAATATATATAGTAGAAACTATATTTCTTTTAATTAAAGATGTAATACATCAAATTCATTTTTTATATTTATTTTTTCACTAATTAAAGTGAGTTGGTACGATGCAATTTGCATGGGGGTATACTTGGTGGAGAATCCGAAACTAAATCTAACTCTTTAATGCCCTTAAAAGCAAGATATTCTGGTGCATTTCCATACTTGTTAGTTCTTTGGCTTAACAATTTCAAAATAATTATCTTAATTGATCAGTGTAAATTAATGTGCCGAATTCTTTATTAATTTTCATAAATTGTAATGATAATTTTGACATTTCAATATTAAGAAAAAAATAATATCACACCACCCTTTGGAACTCAAAGATATGTTCTGAGATCTACGTTATTAAGCAACAAGGCACGGTGATTGAAAGAAAGCATAAAATAAAAAATGGTAAGCAAATAATTTCAGAGGATGGAAATATTAAGTTTGAAACCTACAAATTTTATTTTTTGAAAACTATTTTAATACTTGATCTTATATTATCCAGAATTTCTTAACCAATAGTCCACTGAATTTTCGGTAGCATCTAGCAGCTTCAAATTAATAACCCTACCTCACTTAAATAAATTAAGATAATATTTGAAATTATAGAAATAATTATTTTTTAAAGTATCTTTTTACTTGAAAATATATCAAAATAATATATATTTTTTATTTTTGATATATATCAACACATCAAAACTATCCAAAATTATAAAAAATAATTAAAAAAACAATTTAAATTTTTCTAAAAACACTTTTTAAACATAAAAACAAGTACACATGAAACTATGATGACTTGTTAGATAAAAAAAGAAATTGAAATTGTCAGCCAGTGTACTGCATTACAGTAATTAACTAGCCATTTAACCTGATTACCTGTGGGTTATAATTTTTTCAAAATAATACTGGATATGCATGTTGTTTTAATATGTTTTTTTATATAAAAAATTCAAAGTGTAAATTAAAAAGTTTATGCAAGAAAGATCAAGATATTCTATAACATAAAATGAGACACGCATTCAATTATGTTTACTGAACTTATTTATTTAAATAAATAAAAGATAAATTTACACCCTAAAAAACTTACAACTTAAAAGATAAACCCAAATGAAACTGACTGAATAAACCCACACCAAAAAAAATATTACGCAAGGAAGAACACATCAATAATATGATTAAAAATGAATATTTTCTATTTTAAAAAATAAACTTCAGTTGTATAAAAAAAATTAAAGATGAATTAGAACAATACCTTGAAAAATGAAATAGAAACAAAACGACTAAAAAAACTTGTATTAAAAAAAGACATGCAAAAATTATGGCTTAAATCATGAGACTGAGATAACTTCATAGAAAAAACTTGAAGATAATTACAAAACCAATATTAAAAAAAAACTAATGCAAAACAATAAGATCGTTTGAAGCTGAATTCCCAATAAATTAAATGTCAAAAGATAAAACTGGAAAAAAAATTAATTATACAAAAGGATAGAAAAAAATGAGGGTGAGAAAAAAAATTTAATTAGAGGGATAAACATTTTCAATTGAAGGGTTTAATTGAATTGAAGAATAGATTTAATAAAAGAAAAAAAATCAAAAGAAAGAGGATCAAACTGAAAAAAATAAAACACAGAAAATTTGATTGAAGGATGAAATTGAAAGAATTTTTTTTTAACAAAATTGGTAAGGATAAATTTAGAAATTTAAAAAAACAAGGACCAAAATGAAAAACCAAACATATAAGAAATTGCAATTGAAGGACCGAATTAAAAAGAATAAAAACTTTTATAAATAAAAAAGAAATGAAATAAGAAATTAATAAAATGAGGATTGAAATTGAAAAGTAAAAAACAAATACGATAATGGTGTACAATACCTGTCAAGAGAGGGAAACGAAGGGAAAAAAAATTCAAACAACCACCGACGACAATCTAACCACCGTAAGCTGCCACGTGCTACTCTAAATAGAATAGGACATGACGATGCATCTAGGAAGACGACAAATGCTACCCACGCACCAGGACATGCCAATTATGCTTAAGTAGCTTTAAGCATTATACAATGCAAGAAAATATGAAAATACTAAAATGCCCCCATGATCCCGATAATTACACAAAATACCCATATCAAAGTACAAAAATAACCCCAAATACTAAGCTCATTTTTTGTCTATTCTAAGGTAAAAAATGCAAATTGCAGTGTATATTAAAATTGTAAAACCCTAAAATACCTTTAATTAACAACACAATAATTTTTTAACTCTGGAAGCAAATATATATTTTTATTATTAAAATGCTTATATAAAGTCAAAAAATTACTGGATCACTAGTTTTATATTTTATTGATCTTAGAAAACAAAATTCTTAGTGCATAAAAAAAATCAATATCCCCGCATTATTTATTTTTTTAGGTAAAAATTGGTAATAAATTGAATTGTTAATCAATATCACGATTCTGCCTTGTTTGTTTTTGCGTTTCAAAAACGCTTTTGAAAAAAATTATTATTTTTTATTTTTTTCTTTGTTTCAAATTAATATATTTTTTGATATTTTTATATAATTTTAATACACTGATATCAAAAATAATTTTTTAAAAATAAAAAAATATTATTTTAATACTTTTATAAATATAAAATATTTTAAAAAACAACCTATCTATTCTTCAAATTATATACGATAGAAGCAACCGTCGAAGTCTTAACAAGAGTTTAGACTTTTAGACATGTTTGGAAAGGGAGACTTCCAATTTCAAGCAGCAATAGAGACCGGCACCTTCAGTCCTTCATTACATTTTACTAACGACATCTAGCTCTCATTCATGAAAAAGATTTCTCCAAGAGAGACTTACAATTCCAAGCAATAGTAGAGACATGCAACTCCCAAGCACCTTCGTTGCATTTACCAGCTCCATTTCGCTCTAATAAATGGAAATTTCTCCTACTTTTACATTTGACACCTAATCCAAGACTACTAAAAGAAGAGAAAAAAAGAAAAAGAAAAAAATAGTTCTACTGGCTAATAATTTGACAGAATCTAGAGGGAAATCTGACAGCACAAATCAAGGAGAGAGGAGAGAGGAGAGAGGAGAGAGAGAGGCCATCATCAAGGCAGGCAGGCAGGCAGCGTAGCCAGCAACACAAATCCAAGGACGAGCAAGCAGCGTCTACTGTTTGGGAAAATACAAAAACGAAAAATAAAAGCAAAGCACAGGCGCCCTTTATTGTTTTTCACGAGGCTTCATCTAAGAAATAGCTCCGAATTTAGTCAAGTTCTCCGTGGCAGCTTCTTTATTCTCCCTCTTTCTCTCTTTGAACAAGCTTTGTGACTGCAGTCTACAAATATGGCGTTTCTCTGTTGTACAACTACTAGCGGATTCTGAAAGAGAGAGTCTTTGTTTTCATTTTAACTTTTTCTTGCTTTACCTTTGGGTGGGTTCACTGTCTCTTCAGCTACTGGAAATACAGCAATGGCTGAGTATATCTGTTTATTAAACAAGGTGCCACCAAATTCTCTCTTTTTTCGCTCTCTTGCATGAGTTGAATACTGGGATTTCCTTAAAATGCTATTTGTTTTTCTCTTTTTCTACTGCACAAGTTAAAACTTTTTTTCTTTTTTAATTTGGTTATCTGGGAAGTCTTGAAGGATAATTTTTTTTTGTTCAATTAGTTTTAGTGGTAGTATATGCTGTAGAAAAGGCTATTTCATTTTATAAATTGCTGTTTCAGTTTTGAAGTTCATTGATCTGTGGGGGAACATGTTTGAAATGGGTTTGTGGAGTAATGCACGTTCTGATCTGGGTCTGTTTCTGGGTTTTTTCTAGTTGTATATATTTCAATTTCTAAGTTTATTTTTTAGCTTACTATTGTCAAACCGACACTCCATTTGTTTTTCCTTCTATAAAGGTCCTTTCTGTTTTTTCCCTTTTTGTGGCTGTTTATATGACATTAAAGATTCCATGGTTGTGGTGCTTTCTATTGTTATTTGATGTGGCGAAACATTGCTGTTCTTTTGAATCATTTCTATCAGTTCTTCACATGCCTGGTTAAGATCAAGACTGGAATGACAATTGTTCTTTAATTTCAGATTTTTTTTTATTAATTTCTTTAAAGCTAGTTTGCCTGCTATGTCTCTCAATATTGACAAGCTTAATTTTCTGTTTAGCAGGATACGATAGTCATAAAGCCTGCTAAGAAAACTCCAATTTTGTTAAGGATGATAGTCTTAATGTTTGCAATGGTTTGTGGAGTTTATATCTGCTCAGTTTGTTTAAAGCAGACAAGTATCCATAGTAAAATTAAATTTCAAGATATCCAAGTAGTTGAGAGGCTGTCTCCTGATGATGACCATGGAAATCTGCAAATTTCTAGTGTACATTATCCAAATCCCGAAACTTTTAGCAGGTAACTGGGCATTTCTGCCTTTTGTTTTTGAATTGGATTCATCAAAAGGTGTGTTTTAAGTTCTGTGTTGGTGTATTTCTAGGGCTGAATGTGCGCATAATCCTGTACGGTACTTTGCTATATTGTCGATGCAAAGATCAGGGAGTGGATGGTTTGAAACATTGTTAAACAGTCATGTTAATGTGAGCTCAAATGGAGAGATATTTTCTGTTCTTGATAGGAGGAGAAATATTTCATCAATTACACGAACTCTTGATAAAGTCTACAATTTGGACTGGTTCACTAGTGCATCAAAGAATGAATGCTCCGCAGCAGTTGGCTTCAAGTGGATGCTTAATCAGGTAATTGTGGTTGAAAAGTAGGTTAATGTTTAAATCCTTACTTCATTTGTTCTGCGCTACTAAAAGACTTATCTTTTCATACACTGTTGGCATAGTAATTGAAAGCGTCGAGCTGTCAACAACCACTCTACTCAAGTGGCTACCCAGAATAAACTAACAATCTATATATTAGCTTCAAAGAAACAAAAGGAAAATAACTGTATTTCTGATTAAAAAAAAAAAATTTATTTCCTTGTCATACTCTTTAGAAGACACACTCCCAGTCAAATCCTTTAATGTTTAATAAACTTGTATTCATGTGTGACATTACCATAAGTTGGTATTGGCTTATCTCGTGATTATCCTGTCAGGGTATCATATTAGATCCAAATGCAACAATTAGGAACAAGCTATTCATCCAATTAAGATATATGGTACCCTATTAGAAACAAATATAACGAGCAGCAACAATTGAAACTTAAAGATTTTAGCATTTCTAGTGAAAACCTTAAGTTTTATGAATTCCCGCCAGATTTGTGAAAATCCCTATTTTGATTGAATCTAATCAAACCAGCTTCTTGTTTCATGTTACAAGTTTCTGTACCTTAAGCAATGCAGATATAGAAATGGAAAGGTAGCATTATTCATACCATTTTTTATTTATTTATCTGGTGGATATTAGCTGATGCTCAGAAGGAATTGTGCACTGCTGTTTTAGGAATCCAGTTTCTCTGATGGTATAACATGGTGAATAAATAAATTGTGGCTGAGACTGCAATACTCTCTTAGAAGGCCCAAAAATCATGTTTGTATGTTATTAATCCATACAAGCTGCTCCGGTAGGTTAAACCCAAACAAAACTGTGTTCAGATGTCAATAATGACAAATTTCTTTTGTTGTCTGGTTTTTCATTGCCAGTTGCTGTAGGGCACCGTGAGAGCACTTTCTAATTTGGAAATAGAATGCAGTTTATGTTTTTGATTGTTAATAGACAGTTTAACTTGATGGTATTGCTTTTAGCAATTTTCACTTGGATAGCTTATAACAAAAATATTTAGTATTTTTCTTATAAACAAAAACAATAAAGGAACTTTAGGTTTCCATATTTTCTTTGAAATTATGTACTTTTAGGACAGCATTTTGCATGGTTGAATGAGGTTACAGAAGTAGCTTTTTTCATTCTTGTTCAGCGTTGTCAGTTCCTACTTAATTTCTCAACTATTTGCTAAAATAATATAAAGCAACCCTTCAGCTGAGCAAAACCTGAAGTAGGGAGAACCTCATTTATCTATGGGGACTAGAGAAGGATGGTGTGTGCATTTCTCACTGAAAGTTTGTTTTAGGGAGGAAAATTATGAAGTAATAATTTAACCTATTATTAATTATGTAGGGAGTGATGCAGCATCATAAGGAAATATCAGACTACTTCAACCGCAGGGGTGTATTTGCAATATTTTTGTTTCGAAGAAATCTACTACGTCGCATGGTTTCAGTTCTTGCGAATTCCTATGATCGCCATGCTAAGCTATTGAATGGAACCCACAAGTCTCATGTTCATTCCACCGAAGAGGTCCTTCTTTCTCTCCTCCCCCCCCCCCACCCCCCCACTAATTCTTAATTCTCTTTCCTGGCATATGATAGTTTTGAGCTGTTAGCTGTAATTTCTTGTAGGCCAAAACACTTGCGAAGTACAAGCCTATGATAAATTCCACACTGTTGATTTCTGATCTGAAGGAGGTTGAGATCACAGCTGCCAAGGCTTTAGAATACTTCAATAGCACCAGGCACATTGTTCTGTACTATGAGGATCTCATAAAAAACCCTGCTGTAAGTTATCATGACAAGCTCTCAGGAAATCTTTGGCATGCAAAATTCAACTCGTTTTCTACATTTTCAAGTTCAACGAGTAATACGTTGATAATTGGAATAACACATATGTTACCTAGCATTTCTGCGATTCAACCAACAGACCTTTCAAATTAATTTTAAGATTTTTTTTCTTTGTAAAATTTTAGTAGCTTTTTTTAAATTTTGGAGAAATTTAATTTACATCTTGGGCTCCCTTGAATGATTCCTTTCTCAAGATAATCATTTCCTCTGGAAATGGTCGACCATTCGAATTGTCAGTTTGTGAACTTGATAGTTTTGCATTTGCTGACAGCACTGTAAATTGTGAGTCTCTCAAAGTGTGTTATTTATCATGCTTGTGCTGCAGAAACTTAAGGACGTTCAAGCATTTCTAGGTCTTCCGCTGATGGAGTTAATGAGCCGTCAGGTCAAGATACACAAAGGTCCATTGTCAGACCATGTTAAGAACTGGGAAGATGTCAACAAGACACTGAATGGAACTGCATATGAGAGTTTCCTCCAAGCTGATTATTAAAGCTGACATGTGAACGGTGTGAATACCAACTTCAACTAATTTTGTTAGAGCTGACAAGGTAGTGGTTCCCATAAAATTTTTGACAACGACCCAGGTGTGATGCTTCCAGGTTGTATCCTCTATCTTCACTCAATTCCTTGATCTTTGTGTTCAAGCTCTTGTATCACTCCGATAATCTTCTCGTTGATTGATTTTAAGCAATACCATGTAAAAATGTCAGCTAATCAGTTTTAAGAAAATGCAAGCAATTGTTCAGTAGGCTGATTGTGTATATGCTCTCCCGACTCAATTTTGTTTTAGTTTGGACCCGCTATCCTGTCCTAGTGTCATTCCTCCACTCATAGTTTCTGTACAGTACATTTATTTCCCACGGATATTAGGAAATTCTGATAGGTTTTGGTTCGGTTGCAAGTGCTTAACTTGAATCCAACTTGTTAGGTAATCAGATTGAGTCTGTGTCAAAGTTATGGTACACCAAATTTATTTAATTTGACCTTTTTTTCTAATTTGGTTGAACTGTTGCCAAGTTTTTTCCAGAAGATTGTTTCTTTCTCCTGGTGTTTTGCTTCACTGCTTCCTCACATTGAATTGTTTTGCGCATCTTGTTTTCAAGCATACGCCAGATTTTCTCATGTTCAATGGCACCTGGGTTCTGGAACACGAGACTACAATTATATTGAATGCTTAATGCGAAAGACAATGGCAGCATGGCTAAGCAAGCCGTAAGTACCCTTGCTGTAGACTAGGCTGGACGGTAGAAAAGGAATGCTAGCAAATTCTTCTCGTTCCAAGCAATGTCAATTCCTTGGTTATCTTCTTTTAGCAAGATGCTGAGGACGAAGGTTAGAACCTAGAACAACTGGGCTAAGTCTAGATTAAAGCAAGCATACTGACATGGTCTTGCTCTTGCAAGTGCCATGTCCCGTATGGACCAGGAAGGTATTTTCTTTCTTTTGATGCAGCCGACAACTTCACGTGTAGATGGGGCTTTGTCTGAATTGTCAACTGGGTTGGCGGTCTTCTCTGAAAGCCCTGTTTAGGAGGAAAAAAGGAAAGGAAAAAAAAAAGGGAGTTTTCAAACAAGGGTACAAATTAATTGATACAAACGGAATGATTTTCCACACTCAGCAATATAGAATTACGGGTTAGGATTATGGAAATAAATTGATTAATTTTAACATGTGAGACTTTCCAATAATATCAAGTATGTTAGAAAAACCCAAGAAAAAAAAAAAAAAAACCTGGAATACTACCTATTTATGGAAGGAACAATTTGGACAAGTATGAGGGAGGGGTCAAGTTTTCGTTGTATTGGGCTGAGCTGAAGATGGACAGTGCAAGATAATTTTTTTGTTTACTTTTTTCTATTACCTCTTTTTTTTTTTAACTTTTTTTTTCTTTCATTATTATTATTATTATTATTATTCAACGAAGGGATGTTTTCGGGCAAGCTTGTAAGTTGATATAAACTACTCTCTCTTTTCTTTCCGGATGATTTGAAAGGTGCATCCTTCACATTTTGACTTGATGCATTTAGAGTTTTAAAGAATTAGTTTAATAAAAAAAATTATTAGGTGAGGTTATAAAAATGATTTTATATTATTTTTTAGAATAATTATTTAAGTAAAAGCTATTTAAATTTAAAATTTATACAAGCTCATCACTATATTATGCTTAATTTTATTAGAGAAAATAAAATGAGTTCTTAACCGCATGGTCATTAAAACTTTTATACTATATCAAAGTTTCTTCACGACTAAAAAATTTAAATTATTAAGTAAGCTACCAATAATACTTATATATTATTTTTTAGCATAGAGAAATTTAATAAATTCTTTTGGATGCTAGCTGTAAGATTTGAATTCAAGAAGTCAAGAAAAAAGAACATACCTCTTCAACCACCCAACCAATCTCCGAGGGTTATTTATGTTAGTGAATATGCCTTGTAGTCAATTGGTTTGTTACATGCAACACTATTTTTATTCATATAAAACATATTCATTATTAATAAAGATCTTTTTTTTTTTACCTTTAATATTCATTTATATTTTATTAATGAATCTAAATTTGATTAATGAGTCTAAAGTAAAGATAAAGTTCATGAGACAAAATATTTTGTAAAGAAAATTATAAAGTTGTTATAATTATGAGATTTCTATTGCATCAAAATATTTTTTTTTTTCTAAATGTTCATGGTCAATGTTCTATTAAGATTGAACATTAATTAGAGCTAATGAGATCAATATATTTTATGTTCCTTCCTTTATGAAAGGAAACAATTGCTCTCATAAACTGAAGTATGAGAGATACCTGAAGTTAATATGTAGATACTTGTTAGATGACATGTATATTAAACTGACTCGCATGAGAATTACATATGAAGAGATCATCTATGTTTATGAAAAGACTTATGTAATAGTTATGTAAGTGATCCTTACACTTCAGATAATTGAATTATTTTATATAAGGAGTGTTATGCTTTGATCTTAACTACACATTGTCATAATCAAGGGTAATAAATGAGCAGATATTAGGTTTAACATAAACTATATGAAGATATTTGAGTAATTAAAAAAGAATTTAAAACCCTAGGTGAATTAGGAATAATGTTCAATTTGTTCTTAAATAATATTGATTGTGAAATCATTAGCTAAGGTGGAATGAAATTTGAAAAGAGTTTTAAATCTTATTCAAAGAATCAGTGACTATAGTGTCGAGAATAAAAATGATTTAACAAAGCAGAAATACTCCATGCTATAATGTCTATATTAAAACATTCTTAATGAATGAATAATAATTATACTGAGAAACTATTCACTAAAATATTAAGTTAAACTACTTATGACTCTTCTACTATTTGGGAGATCATGACAAGTTGTTAGACGTTGTACTTGATCTTCAAATATAAATCAATCAATTATTGAATTAATAAGAAATTAAATTATTTAATTTATTTAATCCTATTTTATTTGGATTATGATTTATATTTGTGTTAACTTATTAGAGATCTTAATGAGTTACACACATAAGAATTATTCTTCAAAAACTAAAATGGAATGATTAATCGAGTATCACTTGATTGTAAATAAGTTTTAGAAATTAAGGAATTAAATGTAATTAATATAGGAATTACAATTTTAGATCTAAAAATTAATATTATCCTAAAATAATATATGTAATATTATTTAAGGGAAAAATTGATATTTTACTATTTATAGAATTTTCAGGTTTTCTTATAATTAGAATACCATGCTTCTTATTTTGTGTATACACAGAAAAACTATGTTAGTTATACAAACACTTGAAATACAAAAGAAAAGAGATAACATTCAAATGTATAACAATCCCTCTCTTCTAAAAGGGTTTAAGAGATTTTTTTATTGATGACTCATGTAGATTATCATTAGAAGCTGGACACTTGGACAACTTGTGGTTTGCGATAATCCAGCCTTGAAACAATTATTCAAAGCTAAAAAAAAAATCTGATGTTCATGTAATTATCTTCATATAAACTCTGAATGACTCTAAATCTATCTAACGAGATTCTTGAAACTCCAAAATAAAATTTAAATTTACTATTTCGCTATGTATATACTTTTGAGAAACCCAACAATTTATACGTTACTAATATATAAAAGTTGTAGATTTTGTATTTATGTAATTTTAGATTTATTAAATTAGGATATAGAATTAAAAGAGAGGGTTATCTTTTTTGTACATGTTATGATACAATGAAATTTATTGGAAAATTACTCAATTTATCTTTATATAATCCCACATTTTTTCAATACATATCTACGTTTCTAATTGTGCTATATATTATGTTCTGGTATAACATCTAATTCTTCAAGACGTCGATCTTTAGTCAGGTTATTCATTTGAATAGATAAAGTTATATTTTTTATTCCAAAATTAAATTCGAGTAATATAAAAATATAATAGAAAGATTTCTCTAAATTGATAAAAATTTTCAAAATTAGTTCACCATTAAAATTTCATTTCTTTTAAATGTTGTTATTAAAGATTAAAATTAAATTTTTATATAACTCAAGGACAATTTCAAAATGAAAAAAAAACAGAGATGAAAACTTAATATGAACATGATGGATACCGATCCGACCTGATCTGACTTGAATAAATAAATATTTTTTGAATAGTTATTTTATTTAAAGAGTAAAGAGTAAAGTATTAATATTGTCAAACAATATGCCCAAACCTAACTTAAAATATATATTTAGATTATATTAATATATTTATAGAATATTTAGATTATTTTTTTTATTTTGTTTATAATGATTTTTTTTTATTTTTTTCAGCTTTATTTTTGATATTTTTACTAGTATATAAGAGATGTAGAAAAGCTGCAATATTCAGGAGAGAATCTTGAGTAATAAAAATATGAATTAGGATTCTTGTAGTTTAGTTCTTAATTTTACAATAAAATTTTATCTTTTTTTATACTTGCTGTATTTCTGTATTTGCAAATCACCCCGCAAGATTCACTCTATGCATATTTTTCCCACATAGTAAACAAACCAGCTAGACAGTAGAGTCATATTCCAAAGCATATAGCATGTACTTGGAAATCTTAATTTAGCGATCGGAGGAATGGCAAATCAGATGGGAGTCAATAAATTATAGAATATTAGTGCCAACTGTAACGCTTAAAAGCCAAAATAACTTTCCGAGGCGCTGTGGTTTTGGCCGCTAAGAACTCTGGGGGTTAACATAGCCATAACATGCATTGAAAAAGCTGCACGCTAGCACTCTCAAGGCTTCTGGTTGGAAAGCTGATCACCTTGTCTGTTGACATTTTATTATGGCATGCCTGTATGGCCTCACGACAAAAAAAGGCCACCTTTTCTGTATTATAGCAATCAGAATAATAAGAAAGAACCACAAGCAACCAGAAACAAAAGCATCGATTAATGAAAATGTGGGCCTTGGGAACATATATCGTACACCAACTTGTCCTCCACAAAAGTTTGTTCATCCTACATATGATGATTACAGATTTGAATTAGACTGGATGGTAAGATAATACTGTAGAGTCATAGAGACATATCAATCGTGATTCTCCACAATCCATGATGTTTCTCTTCCGATCTCTCCTATAAATTATGATCTTCTCCTCGTATCTCTCCTGCAACCGCTGTTGATTTCTTTCTTATTTTAAGCATACGTTACTGTAAATAACATTGACAGTAGGACTCTGTCACAACTATATAGTTTTCATTCTTATCTCTTGTCCAACTACATACCACTGTTTGTGTATCCTGTAAACTCTATGTAAATGAAATACAAGCCATGCATAGGGCATGCCAGTTTTAACTCATTTTACGTGGTATCAGAGCTTTATACGAGAGGACCTTTGTCAAACATGTCTTCCTCCTCTACTTTCTCTCAGATTCCTCCTGTGGATGAGCAGGCCCGTTTGATTTGTACTCTTTCAAAACTCATCTACCAGACATTTTAATTAAATTAGCCTCTACAAATTACCTCTCATGGAAAGCACAAGTTGTTCCCATTTTACGTAGATATGGGCTCCTGGACTACGTCACGAATGAATTTCCTTGTACAGCTACAGCTGTTGCTTCCACTGATAGTACTGTAACTTGGAACCCCGCTGTAGTAAAATGGTTACGCATTGATTAATTGATCCTTGGATGGATCAATAACTTTCTGTCCTATGCTCCTCTCTCTCAGGTGATCAATAATCACTACCAAAAAAAATTAGTAAATATATACGGAAACAATAATTTTTCTGTAGGTATATTGCGGTGATATTTACTGACTGAATTTTCCATTGCTAAATCTATCGGTAAACACCGACATAAATATTCCCACAGTATGTACAAAGGAAATTGCATTGGAAAAAATAAGGAATAAAAAAATCAAACAATACAATGACGTGTAAGTTTTAGAGACGACGTTACTAACATAATTAACCCGACGGTAAAATTCATCCGTGAATGCCGATGGAAAACTTCCGTCGGTATATACCGATGACATTATGAAGGGTATTGTAGTGAGATTCAAGAAGGAAAATCATACGGTGATGTGACATTTCTACCGACAGAATTGTTGACGGCGTTACCATCAGAATAATTTCATCGGTCAATCCGTCGGTTAGTCCATTGATAATATTTAATTTAAGCTTTAATAGCAATTATTAAAAACACTGAAACACTACGTATTTAAGCTTCTAAGCTTTATTTATTAATATTCAACACTCTTCAATTCTTTCTCTCTTTTAATTCATAGTACATTAACCCTTATATTTATATATTTATAGGGAGATTACAACCTCTAATAATCATAATCTAATAAAAATTCTAACTATCTAATTTAACAAGGATTCTACTTAACTAGTGTAACACAATTTTTTTTTTTGGTCAAGGACTTCCACTTAGACTAAATTACTGAATAATCAAGTTTCTAGTTAGACACCGATATGATACAAATTTAATAACATTGCTTGCACAACCACAATTCTGCAGTGTACAAACAGAATATTTCATCGATAGCTAGATACTGATTTTGTCGGCATGATTTTTACCGACAAGATCACGGATGGTTATTATTCATAAAAAAACTTATCGTCGGTGATTTCTATCCTGTCCATATTCCATCGGTAATATAATCACCGATTGATTTACAAAAAAAAAACATGCCAAACAAATTTTTTTTTGGCATCATTCCATCAGGATTCCTATCGATGAATATAGCATACCACCAACAAAAAGTTTGTTTGTAATTCCATTGGGGATTTATGTCTAAATTATCGAAGGATGAATTATGTCGGTGATTAAATAGTGTCAGTGGAATTTTCGGCAAGTATTTTCCAACTCTCTGGAATATACCAACAGACCTAGTCCGTCCAAAAGCCTTTCAGTAAGTTGTTTAAATATATATATTTTTAAAAATATAATAAACATAGTAGAAAAAATTAAAAGAAATAAAAATAAAATAAAAAATCAAATATTTATTATAGATTTAAAAATTTATCAGTTTAAATACAATTCATCTAGAATAGAGGAGTTTGAGAAGGAGAGGAGGCGAGTCTTTGTTGGGATTGAGCGGCGATAAGGGGGAGCACATATACCACCCATGTATGATTTCACCTCCATGTAAAATCGTTGGAGTTCGACCATTCCGGTAGTAAGTTGTTCTGTCTCAGCAGCAAGGTGGGCCGTCCGATCTTTAACTTGTTGGTTTAAAATCACTTGGGACTTTGGAGATTGAGTGGTTGGAACCGATTATGAGCATCCAACAATTGAAACACTTCGGGTCGTCCATAACTCCTTAGCCGTAGTGTTTGATATAGTGTAAACCTGATTTCTATCGGGTCCATCGGTCGATCTTGCCTACAACCACAAATCCAAATTGAGTTTTGGATGGATCAAAGGATTGTCCCTATATCTCTATTGCAATTAAGTGTTATATGTTTCTTGAAAAAAAAAAGTGAACAAATTAAAAAAATAATAACTCAAAAACAAATCGTTGAGATTTAACATTCCACTAACTTCCTAGCTCAACTATCCATTTGTTTTCCAATGGTCATCATTTTACATGTGAGTTTCTATAAAAAACTCCATCAGTCTTGGTTCGCGTCCAAGAACCATAGCCTATAAGAGAAAACTGTTGTTAGTTAAATATATTAATAATAATACCAATTCTATGTAAAACAACAAAATTGCAAAAATATTACATTCCTTGTCATGTAATAATAAATTCACGTCATTGTGAAGGAACATCTAGAAATATTACATTATAGTTAATTTCATTACACATTGATAGTTTACAAATTAATCAGAATTGTCTTCTTCTTCATCAATTTCATCATCATTATCTCCATCATAATTTTCTACATTGATTTCATTATTATCATCATCTTCATTGACTCATGTATGTCTGTTGGTTCTTAAAATATCATTTAAGTCCTTAACATCAACATCAATAAAAGTATTCTCAGCGATGCAAAAATTTGAATTTTCTTCTAAGTTGATAGACGGAGCAACTTGATATGGATCAATTAACTTATCAAGTTTAAAGATATCATCTCCTACAAATTACTTCAATTAACTCTCGAATGATCATTTCAAAAAGAAAGAGTATATATGTAATAAACTTGCTGACATTGCTTTGTGAAAATAAAGACATCGTCAACGTAATGAAGTCTAGCCTTTGTATTAATTTTGACTAAACCATGATGGAGATCTACTATGATTCTTCTGTCGGTGGTATCATACCAATAATATTTGAATAAAAAACTCTATTTTGTTCACTGTGATATTTCAATTCAATGACCTCTTCTAACTTTCCATAATAGTTAACTTCAAACTCATTAGAAGTCGATCCCTTAACACAAACTCAACTTTTATATGTCTTTCTATCATAATCATACTCTTTAATATGGAAAACATGTCCATTGATGAAATACTTGTTATAGCACTTCACCTTTCTTTTAGGATCTAGACTTAGTAAATTCAAAGTAACACTAGTATTCCCTTTTAATTGATAAACCTCGTACAAGAATTATAACCATTGATAGTTAACAACAAATACGTAATTAAATTTAAGTATTTTAAGAGATAAGAATAATTAAATAATTTTTACATGTTTTCTGAACCATGTGAAAATTGTTCATTTTGTAATCAAAAGATCTGAAATCTAGTTAGCTGTGATTTTTTGGATAGTAAAAATTAATAATGTTGCATACGAAGAATTATTCAATCTATCAGTTTATGATAATATAAGAGAAATGTTTTTTGAAAAATTGTTAATTATTATACTTACTAAATAAAATATCTCAGTTCATCTCAATTAAATAACACAGAATTATGTACATGTTTGAATTCAATTTCTATTAAGTATCTTCCCCTCACAACATTTTTTAGTATAAGTCATTCAGGATGAGAAACTATTGACAAGTTGCTACTCGAAAGCACTTCCCCACTGTCATCATGACTCGTAACACAGTTGTTGTTTGCTCTCAAGTGAGGCTCGAAATAATACGAGATAAATATTGAGATCTCTTTAATAATGTAAGACTCATATATCGAAGCCTCAATATGCGCCTTATTTTTTAATTTTCTCTTATGGTTGAACAAGTATTTGCATAAAATTAAATGAAGGTTTTGAATTAAAAAAAGATAATAGAAATTTAATTAGGATACATGTGTAATCCCTAACTTCTCAAATGGATACATTCATCTATAATGGACAAGGCCTTTAACGTTTACCACAAACTATAAATATACAGGCAGATGCTCTATTGAGTCTAAGAACAATGGAGAGAATATCATCTCAAGTTTACATATTGTTTAGACGATATTCATTTTATGCCTCTCCATATGTTGGGTATGCAATTTGTTAGAGCATACATCTCTAAAGAATTGACTGATCTCTGTTAGTGCATCTTATATACCCTTTGACAATAAATTTCAGTAAGCAAGTGGAATGAATGTTTGCATAAACACATGACAATCATGAGTCTTTATTCCATGCAATCTACAATACTTCAAATCCACCAATCTAGATATGTTCAAAGCATGTCCATAAGGAAAACAAATGCTCTTAAGCCATTGGTAGGCATGTAACTATGCATTCTTATTTAAAGCAAAATTGGCTTTGGCTTTGGGTTTTGCGACTCGTGACCCATCATCAACCAACTCCATATTTTTACGATGACAAAACAAAGGTATATCCATTCTAACCTTTATTTTTTCCTTTGTCTTCCCTTTCATGTTCATAACCGTTTTAAAGATGTTTTCAAACACGTTCTTTTCAATATGCATGACATTAAGATTATAGCAGATGAGATTAGTCTTCTAATAAGAAAACTCTTAGAAAACACTTCACCTTCCCGAATTATAGGTCGCACCAAAACTAGAAAACTTCTGCTTACTAGAATGAGAGCCAAACACAATATCATAGTACTGCAATACCACATCATACAATTCTTCACTCGATGGTACCGGTGGTGAAACATCTCTTTTCACTCTATTAGAAAAAAAGTCTTTTATATTCTTTCTACACTACTGATCCATTGGCAAGAACCACCAATGACAATAAAAAAAATGCTTTACCACCATTTATTAAGGTGAATGCCTTGTTATTTTTCATATAGTATGAATATGCTAATTTTCCATGCGTGCTCTAACCAGAAACCATTCCATACACAAGAAAATTATTGATAGTTCACTTCAAAGCTGCCTTCACTTGAACAGTCTATTTACTTGAGACATCATAAGTCAAAGTCCTAGAGGACTATAATTGCTTCAACTCATCAATCAATGCTCAAAGAAAAACATCTATATTCTCACCCGGACTATTAGGATCGGCATGACCATAGATAAGAATATGAACTCCGGTCTCATACACATCCTTAATGGTAACTTTTAAACTATGAGTATCACTGACCATCAAGAATAAGGAGCAATAAATGACCCAAATAGATTGAATCCATTTGTACATAACCTAAGACATATGTTTTCATTAAAAATTAAGGATACACCCTATTAAAATGTTTTCAGTCTTCATCATCAAAAGGGTGCGCACCATAACCCCATTAATTGCATCATGTAAATGATGCCATGTCATGTTTTCAGTAGTCTTTGAAGACGTGAATAACCTTTGCAGTCCAAGAGTGATGGAAAAGTATCTAAGTTTTCTATATGCAACAAGAGTACTTTCCTTACCAATTCTGAGTTTTATAATGAGTATGCTCACATGTTCTGCACTCGGTCAAATCTGCATTTTCAAGATAATACAACATGCAAAAATTTAGACATGTCAGTTTTCTGGTATCATGGGCTAGGGGGTTTCATCATGAATTTAACAGCACATAAGTTCTCTTTTAACCTATTTCCTTAAGGTAAAATGTTTCTCGTCCATTTAACAATCTTGTTATAACCGGCCTTACTCACCCAATAATATGACTTGATGGTGAACACCTGTGCAACAATCAGTAATTTACTATAATTTGGGCACCTATTTCATAATGGTTCGTTAAAATCTTTCAAAAGATCAAAAAACCTGGTCATGTCTGTATTTGGTTCTTCATCTACAATTGAACATTCACTTGTATAACCCTAATTCATTCTCATCACATCTATAACCATATTCCTATAAGAATTACTATTGTCATCTACAACTCCATGCACGTTGCTAGAACTAGGAGTTGAACCAACCATCTTTTTTACCTTGGTCTCATAAGGAACATATCGTTCCCTATGTGCAAACCAAAACAAGTATTTCTCCATATACCTTTTTTGGTAAAAAAAATGCATCGTTACAACATCTGGATCGATGAACTTTTTATTTTTACACCTCTTTCATGGACATCTAATACCGTTTCTACTAATATTTCTCGGGTTAGATAGTGTGTAATTAATAAAACCCTTAATCCTATTACAATATTTCATCCTCTGCAACCTTTTAGATGAAACTTTAAAAATTCATGAACGATTATCCATTACTTATATCAAACCTATATAGAATATTGAAGACAACATGTAATAATAAATTATGTGAACTAAATAAATTATCTAACATTGGTTTAACTCAAACTTATTCAATCTATTTTAATAGTACTCTTATATCATTATCAATTATTTACATTGATTCAAACTCCTCCATATTTACCAAAGTTTTAAACTCAACAATAAAATTGATAAAATATAAAATGTTCCCATTAAATAAGCTATTATTTTCATTACAAAACATCTATGTTATAAAATTGAAATCAATTTCATCAAATTACAAACATATATAATTTTTAAAAATCTCAAATAAACCCTAACATGTACAAATCATACATTCATATAATAAATTTGTATGAAAAATAGCTATAAAACAAATAAACATACAAACAAACTACATATACTACAAAAATATGCAATAAAAATTAACATTTTAAAATTGAGTTCAAACAAAAAATGAGTATTTTTGCTTACTTGATGTGGGGAATCCTAAGAAAATATTGAATCAGAACAAAGATGTTTAAAGAGTGAGTGTTAGGGTGACCAGATTTGTGGTGATGAGAGTTTGATTTTTGATAAAATAAGGGAGAGGGGGTTTGCTGTTTTTTGTAGAGAAAAATAAAGGAAGAAAATGTAATGGGGAAGGGGGAGAGGGGGGTCGCTCGCCTTGTTATAAGCTTTATTTCGTCAGTAATATTGTCTGTAAAAATAACACGACATCATTGCTTTTTACTTCTTCTTTTTTAATTCCTTCTTTTTTCAATGTAATTCTCTCAACATACATTGACGGAAATTATATTTACCAAGGGATATAGCGAAGAACTATTTTATTAGTAAAGTTCACCGTAATTTACCGACTGAAATTTGATCATTAGTATTTTTATTTTTATTTGCTAATTTTCTGATAGTATTGCAAACCCATTATCCCGATATCATTTTATGATATTGGATATGGGATTTTAACCCTTTTTTTTTCAACCATTAAACCTAGCGGCCGGTTAGAACACCTAGAATCCCACCAGATCTATATTCAAACCTAGAACATGCTATTGCATAAAATATGTTACATTCACTCTACCTCAACGCGGCAGTGTACAATAAGGATTTCTGATATTTACACACACACACCCCTTTCACAGATGGTTGAAATTAGAGAATAGAATCATTAACTGCAAGTTTCGAAATTAGCAATTTACTTCTGTAAGGCTCACATGATAGCCTCCTCCTGTATATTTTACTCAAAGAAAGTACATTAGCTAGCACATGCTTTGTTCTCTTAATTTTCTCTATAAATACCAACGTCAAGGAAAGTGTTTAGCATGCAAGTTGCTACCTAGCTAGTTTATGCAATTTGTTTGCTCTCTTCTTCAACTGAGAGAATTGCATGTAACTTTCTGTCTTTGCCACGACCTCCTTCCCGTTGTTCTTGCAACATGGCCCAAATGAAGTTGCTCTGTGCCTTTGTTTTCCTCGTACTCTTCTTCTCCCAAGAGCTTAAGTTCATTGAGGGAAGGCATTTGAAGACCAGAACCTCTAACAAGTTCCTTCAAAAGGAACTTGTTGAGAACAATAGTAAGTTACATGTTAACGAAAAGTCCGATAAAACAGTCAATGCTACCCCAATGTCTCCATCTTCACCCCCAACTCCGGTTGTTAGCGAGCCCCATCCATCTCCACCAGGCCATGTTGATGACTTCAGACCTACTACCCCAGGCCACAGCCCTGGTGTTGGGCATTCCCTACAGAACTAGGGGAACTTTAATGGCTTGAAAGTCGCACATGTCTTCAACGGGATGGTGAGATTCGATTGGACTTCTTACTGCTTGGTACTAAGCTCTACCACCATGTTAAAAAATCACTTGTCCTTTAAATTTTAGCTGTACTTTTGGATTCTCTTACTTCGTGTACGTATTTTTATTTGGTTGTATTCTTTTCATGTCACGATATATAAATAAAAATTGGATCGCCTTTTCCTTTGAGATTCTTTTTGTACGTGTACATTTTTCTCTTTTTCAGGCTAGCATTTGCAAAAGCCATTACTGCTTTCTTTTGTAGTACGTATATGGCTTTATAGACGGTTGACTTCTGCTGTAGTGGAATATACAAATGCATTAAACGATCACTACTTATTTGTCCAAAACAAAAAGCTGGGAAATGAGTTCTTATGCTTTGCAAGTAGTTTCGATTCATTAGTGAAGTTTCAACTGCCTTTTAATGCATAAACAGTACTACTGTTGCATATTAGGACCTGCATGTCTTGCTTAGTGAAGTTGAATTATAGTAAATTTAGTATATTAAGTTTTCTCCCATTTTTTTTTTTTTTAATTTTAATGTTGTTGTTTGGAAAACTGCAACAAGACACAGATGATTGACCTGCCTTCAACCATATTCTTGAATTTGAACAAAATCTCTAACATATTTGTTTCTTAGAGTTTTTGCATCTAAAATTAAAGCAAGTTTTGTGGGTGTTTCTTCTAAAATGAATGTTGAGCTCTTGGCTATTCGATATGGTTGAAAATGGCTTAGGACATGGGGCTTACAACTTGGTACGATAGTAATACGTACGTATTCGAATATGTATCTGGTGTAGATATCAATCTTCATGATGCATCGGACCTTTTGATATATGATAGTTTGCTTTTCATATTTATTTTGTATGATGTTAGTTGGTTTAGCATCCGTCGTCAAAATTCTTAATTGTTCTAGTGAGGTCCAAGGGTGGCTATGAGGGCATCATGGTCCCCAAAAGTTTTCAACTTTACATTATGATCCTTAAATTTTAGTTTATTAAAGGACGTAAGCAACGGCTAGACTTGAATCGAAAATGTTAGGTCGAAGGAGTTTATTTTTTCCTTATCTTCTGAAACAATGATGTTAAAATATGATTATCTAATAACCCACGATTAATTACGTACTATTGATCACTTCTCCATTGAATACAGTCAATTAATATGTACTAGTTTGTATGTTCACGGATCAAAATTTCTTGAATAAAAAAAAAAGAATTTTTATGTCCTAGAAAATTTTTAAGCATTGTTATTAAACTTAAATATCTAATCATTTTTTTTTCATCAAGATAAATTTCATTGCAAAATAAAGATAGTATATACGTTCAACTGAAATAATTGTTGTGTCCTAGAGAATTTTTAAGCATTGTTATTAAACTTAAAAATCTAATCATTTTTTTTTCATCAAGAATTTTAAATAATGACAAATCATATATTTCTCAAATCTAATCAATTTCTTATATTAATGTATTTCTTGTTTATCTCAATGAATGCAATACTTTAAATTGAAATAATTGTTTCTGTTAAAAACAAATTTATGATTATTAAAGAAAATAAAAAAAACTATTAAAATATTATGTTCATATTTTATGTGTGATTAAAAACTAAGAAAATAATAAATATCTTAAAATCATGTTCAAAATCTATTTTTAAAAAATTGAATCAAGTTTTCATGAATAATTTATTATTAGTATTATTATTATTTTCATATTAGATATATACATAATAATTGAAAAATAAATTATTAAAATTCAAATACAAATTTATGATATTATTTAAAAACCATGTAAAATCTGAAGAATAAATTAATCAACAAAGTAATTTTTTTAGTGCAAAAAAAAAAAAACATAAAAGAGCCAGACCTAGTGCATTGTCGGCCCCTAGTAGCAGGCTAAGTGTGTGCGGGCTTGGAGGCCAGCCTCATATCTCCCTTGCTTTCATTTTTTTTATTCAATGGGTGGACATGTATTTTTTATTTTTGAAAAAAATTAAAGTGGATGACACATCGTTTGTTGAGGTAGATCATTTACTTGCTTAGTTTCCCACAGAAACTCTCCTTTAGATTTTTTGGACCAAATAACTCATTTTTCAATCAAATCTTTATCTAAAACACATGAAAAATAACACACACAACTCAAAAAATTCGCTTGTGCCCTTAAAGTGTTGTAAAAAATCGCTCAAATAATAAAAAATTAACTTGAGGCTGCAAATCTTTCTAAGTCTTGATCTAATTTTATTTGGCAATTTGAATGTCAATAATCACCACCATTCAACTTTCCAAGTCGAATAAGACATTCGAGTATCAAATATGATTATTTGTTTAGCTATAATTGCAACAACTAATTATTTTCTCTCTATCGTTCTTTTTTAACAAGTCTCTCTCTCATAGAGGGACTGAAAAAACAATTAAAATATACTTGTGGATTAAAATAAATATTAGTAAAAATTTCAGGTTAAATTTCTTTTTCTATGTGTTTTATAGTTTAGTTCCTTTTATTTTGATATAGTACATTTATTATAATTTTAACTAATTCCATGTAATTATGCCATTGAACCATGTAATTGAAAGGCAAAAAAAATTTTGAGATGAAAAGAAGAAGAAAGAGTATTCATAGGGAATCTTAGTTCTTTTACATCTATAATATAATATACTGTTGGAATATTTCTTTGTATGCTAGAATAGAATTAATAATATTTTCACGCATTACTTCCAATGAATCTGATCTAGGCAAAGACAAGGGTCATAGTTAACCACCATCTAGCTTGGACAGTTGGGATTCGAAAGGAACGTGGGAGATTCCTGATGTTGCCAAAAAAACTTTGCACGTTTCTTATAATTTTATAACCATCACGATGGAAAGTGCACTACAACCTAGCAAAGGGAGAATAACTTTTTTTTTTTTTTTTTCCGTCTAATTCATTATAATAATTAATTGCTTATCCTATTTTTTTAATTTCAAAGATTCAGTAAGTGGAGGCTGGGTGGAGAGTTCCCCAATTGGAGGAGCCAACGAGAAAGATCCTTTTGCAATGTTCTTTATAGTTATTACTAATTCCAATGTATATGGAGGGAGGAAGCTGGCAGGGGGCGGCGCTCATCATTTGTTTCATTTGGCTTGTTCGATCAAGACAATTGAAAGTAGGTCCCGATGGAGCTGGTGGCTGCTTGGTGGATTTGACTGAAAATTCGACTCATGACCACGATATTTTCCATTAACTTGCGGTCGCTGATTACGTGAAAGAATTTTACACAGAAAATGAGTTTTTTTCATGGGTTATCATCCAATGCTATAAGATATTTAGAGTTTGGTTATGGGTTTGATATTTAGGCTTGGTTATGAATTTGATTGAAAAAACAAGTTTTTTGAGAAGTAATTTATTAAGTGACCCAATATGTTTATTGAATTAGGATACATCAGTTCACATAAAGATTTGAATAACATATGATTGATAGAAATATTAGTGTTTATCATTGATCGAAGTGTCTGACGCTTTATCGGTAGAGAAGTGGGTGATCATCACTCATGCATTGACAATAAATAATCATTGGTTGAGAAAAAAGATGTTTGATTTGCATATAATATGGTGTGTGTTTGCATTATTGATCATTAGTTAGAAAAGATGATGTTAACCTTGCTTAAAAGGATGTAATTGCAAAGACTATATTGAAGAATATTTCAGTAAATCATAAAAAAAGTTGTAGTGCGTGACGCTGTGTTCTGACTGCTCGTAACTTGAAAAAAGTACATTGAGTATATGCTAATAACTAGGGAATTTTTGTTGTGGTTGGTCTAGGCTCGAATAATTTTTTAAGGTTAAAATGGGAAGGAAAATAAGATGCAGACCATTTAGTCTACCAGCTTGTTTGGGCTACTTCCCAAATAACCTATCAATGTAAGCCGTTGCTGCCAAAACGGGCTACTCTTCTCTCTTCGTTTTGTTTTGTAAAAATATACATCATCATTTACCCTCCAAGTGGTTTAAGAAAACATGTTTTAAATACTTAACTAGCAGAATTAGAGGAATAAAATATTTAGAGTATAAATGTTACCTATTGTGGCTACAAGAATGTTACTGTTGTTAGGCGTTTGAATGTTTGCCTTTTTATATATTGTGAAATGTTTGCATAAGAGTGATTTTCATGTAAATTTTAGTCAATATTTATGGAGAAGGAACCTTGATCCTTTTGGAGACAAGTGGTCATAAAGACCCAGGGAAGGATATTTGATCCTTTTAGAATCAAGCGGTCGCGGAGACTTGAAGGATCCCTAATATTTTTAGGGATATTGGAAACATGTATGGAGACTCAATGAAGATCTATTTAGAGCCATGCAGATCTTATTGTGGAGACATGAAGATCTCATCGTTGAGATTTTCATAGAGATAATTTTAAGATTTTCATGGAGATAATTTTGAGATTTTAATGAAGATTTTTTGTTGGAGACATTGGAGATATGAATAAAAACTATTACTTTTATTAAAAAGTTCAAAGATGGAGATATAATTCCTAAAGATTATATAGATTTTTTTTTTATTTCAAGTAGATCATCAAGTGTGCAAATTTCATTTATTTCATGCTCAAGTTTTGTCTTTTTTATTCATGAATCGGTGAAGGTAACTTCTGGCAATCAATCTTTCTATCTCCTTTTTAAGGATATGGAATTCCTCTATCTCATATCCATAAAATACATCATTAAGCACCTGTACTTTATAGGATAATTGTTGGAGACCTAAAGGAAATGAAGTCCTTATGATATGAAGATTGGTCTCTCTCTCTCTCTCTCTCTCTATATATATATATATATATATATATTTGGAGTTTTTGTCAGCCATGGAAAGAGTTTTGGTGAATAGTAAAACAGAATGAAATAGCTTTTTATTCTATTCCTATAGACGACGCCACTAATAAAATCATGTAATAACTTTACATAGAAAATGAGCTTTCCATAGGCTATAATCCTAGACTAAGAATCGTGGGCTTGATTGTTTCTAAAAAAATAAGTTCCTTATAGAATGATGAACTCTTTGATGTAAGTTAGTTGGTGTGTGAGACAAATAATACATGAGGAAATTGAGAGAAAATATTTAGAAAACAATATGTAGTGAATTTGAAAATGTTCAATCTAAGAATATATTTGTTTACTTAGTTATCTAAGGTGTTTATAGACACAGGTCACATTAGCTCACCTTGAGACATGGAGATCTAAATGATAATTGACTGGTAGAAATATCAATGCTAAAATTGGTTGTAGTGTCTGGCCCAGAAATATTTGAGAAGTTGGTGATTGTTGGTGATATGTTTGATATAAATAATCATTTGTCGAGAAAGAAGGTGCTTGATTTGTATAAGATATGGTATATATTTATTAAGTCAACCATTGATTAGAAAAGACAGTGTTAAACTTACACAAAAGAGTGTACTTACAAATAATATATTGGAAAATATGTTAATCATTCATGAAAAGTTTTTTTGCATAGTAGTACATTTTGAATCCTTGTAACTCAAAACAATTACATTGAGATGCATGCCAGTAGTTAGAAATTTTTCATGGTACTAGGTGGAGGCCTAAATAAGTTTTTAGGGTTAAAACGAGAGGAAAATGAGGAGTAGTCCATTTAGGTTGCCAGCACAAACGTCTTGCTAAGACAATTTAAACTATTTCCCAAATGACCTGCTAAGGTAGTCTGTTTAGAATGCTGCCTAAAAGGGCTGCTCATCTTTTTTTTAAAAAAAAATGCAATATCATTAGCCTCCCTTACAAAAAATTATTTTATAAGCAATTCTATTTCCTTGAAAATTCATGGCAGAATAACATGTAAGCGAGTAATGCTCACACTTCCACATTAAAAGATAGTTAAACCTATTATTCTCACAAGAGATGCTCTAAAAGATCCATTCATCATCTATCTCCATCTGAATCTTATTCACACACCCTTTATAGAAAAGACCAAGATATGAAACGAGATCCATGATTCTACAAGCTCCTAAACATAACCTCTACCAAGTGGTAGAATCTCCACTTTGTCATAAAATACTACACACTCTACTCTATAAAACTATGTCTTTATAAAATCCAATTTAGACAACTTCGAGGGAATAACACACCCTTGAGAGCATATACAAAATGTAAAAAACATCTTAGAGCTAGTCACACAATATAGTTATGCTATGTGCAAAGTTTTTTTAACAACGCTTTAATGGATCTATACATGTATGGTACCACACTTTAGAGCCTAGCTTTATTTTTTATTTTTATGATCTTAACTCTAAACTAATTCACTCCAGCATAAGTATTTTAACAAAAAAAGCACCACCAAGTTCTTCGACATCACGCAACATGAAGATGAAAGCACTAGAACCTATCTCCAAAGGTTCAACAAAGAAATAATCAAAGGGAAAGACTTTGGAAACTATTACCATAAAAGTTTTTTTGTTAATGAAGTCTAAAACTATTCCTATAGGAATGGTTAAATACTTCCTCTAAAAAAAATCTCTTTAGCATTAAACATGCAATTGAAAGTTATATTAAGATGGAAGAACCCAATGTGACCAGACATGGTTACCCATATTTTTACCAAGTAAAGTCTAACCAACATCACTAATCTTTAACCGGAGCCTCCAAAAGAAGCACCAAGAGACACATTCACAATTACTTGACATTCCTCGTGTTTTTGACTATCCCTCTGACCACTACATAAACTAGGAAGAAAGCTACTATTAAAAGGAAATAATTTGTACAAGAAGGTTATGCAAAATATCATTAATGTCAACTAATCAATTTTCATTACTAGTAGATAAATTTTAGATAGTGCTCTAATTGCAAATGAGGTTGTTCATAGCATAAAGAAGTTAGATGTTTAGGGATTTCTTTTAAAACTTGATTTTCACAAGGCTTTCAATTATGTTTTATAGGATTTTCTAATAAAGGTTATGGGATATATTGACTTTGGTATAAGAATCAGATTCATTATTGTATAAGTAGTTCAAGACTTGTAGTATTAATTAATGGATCTTGCACAACTAAGTTTGGCATGGAAAATAGTATAAACGATGATTCTCTATCATATTTTCTTATCAATATTGTAGTTGATGGACTTTCAATATTGTATTTTAGAGCTATAGAGGGATTTTTGGGATTCTCAATGGTATCTTGCTAGGTGGAGGTTTGGTTATTACTCATTTGGAGTATGGAAAAGAAACTGTTTTTATTGATCTTTCTAATGTTGAAACTTGATATAAAGAGAATTTTGATATGGTCTAAGATGTGCTAATGTTTAAAAGTGAATTTTCATAAAAGTTCTAATATAGAAGGATTTTTAGGGCAAATTATTTGCTTCCTTAGTTATTTTTATTCCTATTTTGTTTAGAAAAATATTTTTCTTTATGTTAATTTTTTTCTTATTTAGCTTAGGAATCTGTATAATATCTTTATAATTATTGATTGAAATTCTTTTCCTCTTTAAGATAGACTTAGGACTAGTATAAATAGGGTTTAAATTGTATTTCAAGAGACTACTTGAAGATAAAATATTCACAAATAAAATTTCTACTTAGGGTTTTTGTGAGCTGACCTTCTTCAACATAATTCTATGTTTATAGTTCTTGTAGTCTTTCTTTTTTTGTTTTTGTATGTTTTAGTTGGTATCGAAGATACATCTGCTGGTATCACAGCCCGACAATTCCTAGTGGTTAGTGCTATATGCTGGGATAACCATGATTGACAGAGTCAAATAATAGGACATGCTCATGTAGGAGGGGGTTAGGAGGTTTCCCCTCAGGAAAGAGATGTTCAAGAATTGATGATAAAATGCATACTAATATTAATTATAGAATTAACTCATTGAATGGTGGTGATAAACTTGTAGAGAAAAGTTAAATAATTATCTCGTCAATTGATAAAGATGAAGAAGAGAAAAATAAAAGATCAGGAAAAAAGTGATCATGAAAATGATGTTGAAACTTAAATTTTTCATGACACTAGTTCTTTTGTGAATTGGAATCAACCATAAAAATTCAATTAGAATGAGAAAGATGATACTGAATGAGAAGATTTTAATGTAGAAATCTTAGTTTGTGATGACCATAAGTATGCAAAAGATGTTCATGCTATGTTAGTTAAGTAACACCACTAGCACCAACATCGACACCAGTAACATAATGAGCAAATGGACTCCAATTTTGATAGTGAAATCATCCATGAGAAGGGAACTAAATTAGATGTGGTTTTAGAAGTGATTTTTGATGAAGCATATTATGGAGGATGTGCTTTATATGTTATTAAAGAGAATTCTAGAATTGATGAGGTCAAAGTTGATGTTCTTAGACTTCAAATAAACGTATGAAGAAGATGTCCAAAAGTTCTACTAGTGAATAAATATGCACACATCTTATTAGTGATTATATAAAAGATACATGAGAATGAATGTTTTGTCCTTATAGTTCTAAGGCTCTAGTTAAGTTAGAGTTTGAAAAGGCTGTGGTAAGAATTGTTGCACATGGTTTTTAATGTAACACTAATGTTGTTTTAGTTGATAGAGAGGCTGAGAATGTTGCTAGCAGTTATGTTTTTTTCTAATGGAAATGTCAAGCATATAAGGGTTGGACAACTTTTGATTGGACATCCATGAGATCAAGGTATGAGCAATTTGAACTTAAGTATGAGTTCTCTCCAACTCGGGGAGACTCATGTAGGTGAATTTTGATCCTTCAGCTTTTGATTTTTGTTTCTTAAGTTTGATGTAAACATTTATAGTCACCTACTTGGTGGCTTTCTTTCCTTTGATTTTAATCCGTGCGTATCGTTTATTCATAAAAAAAAAAAACAAATAAATTAATAAAGGGAGGGTAACCGTGAAAAAAATGTACGGTATTCTATTAATAACTTATTTTATACTTCTAAAGGTCTAAAATCAATTTAAAATAATCAAATAAGGATTGAAAACTTAATTAAAGATAGTTCTAATAAAATTACTAAAAAGTGTTATTCATTTATTAAGTTAATATGAAATATCATTAATTTGAATATTTCTTCTTATTATTAATCATGTTGTTTTAAGATTTATTAATTGATAAGTGTCATTAATTTATTGCTCATTTTAATCAATCCAAAAAACAATATATGATGTCAATCAAGATAATTCAAAAAAATAGAGAAGTAGGATAGGAAAACCCAAGTAAAATCCTTAACGCATTCTTAACCTCAAGTGCCATTTAATGTATAAGCTTAATCATGGTCCTTACTTTTGAGGCATGAATTATTTCCACTGTTGTATTCTATATACTTGATACATGTCATTATCCTAACTTGGTGTCATAATCCTTTTTTTGAACAACACAAACACACATACTGTGCAAGAAAGGAAACCAATGACATAACACAACAAAAGTTCCAGGTAATTTGCTTGGTTTTTTGTTCGACAATGATAATAAGTACTGAAAGAATCAGCTAAACAATTCTTCCCTCCCACTAATACTTTATAAAATCAGCTGTGACACTCCATTCTCTATTGAAATAGTGTATAGAAAAAACACCCATACTAAATTTATTAGGTTATAATCTTAAATTATAGAAAAAATTTAATATATTCTGAAAAGTTAATAATTCATTAAATTGACTTAAAAAATAACACACCAACTATTTTTTTAATAAAAAAAACTGACCTGGCTTATATAGGAGAAAAAAAAGATAAACTGAAACTATTTAGAAAAATAATGAAATCCTGAAATTAACACTAAAAATAATAAAAAATTCGACTAGTTATAGTGAGTTGACCTTCTATAGAACTGGATCTATATAAGTTTCTGAAATTTTTTTGAGCATAACCAAATGATTATATCAAAAGTTATTATTGTTTTGTTAGAATGATTGTTTAACTCATTCGACATCCTTTTGGGCTTTGTCTTGTCTAATTGGTCCATGAACATATCCACATAATATTTAGTGTCAATCCTTTCTATTTAAGAGCTCATCATCATAATAAAGACAAATATTAGAAACATTTAAGGCCTTATAAACACCAATATTATCTAGTAGATTAATAATAATCTTCTTTGTTTTGCTATATGAACCATACTTCTTCTACTATAACTTCTTACATGTTCCTACCAAAAGTCTCTACTTATGTAAAAGCACCACTACCCCATCTCCTTCCTTGAACACTTCAGCAAATTGGTGTTTATTGACTGCCTGTTTATATTTAGCATTGGTTTGTTGCAACATCTATCTTACATCAACCTATATAACTTAAACATCTATAGTCATCTTCTTAGTAGCAATGCTATAAATAACACCTATCTAAACTACTATGAGATCAAGTATATACCTAGGATAATATATATATATATATATATATATATATATAAACAATCTTAAATGGTGATATATCTATGACATTATGTTTAACACTGTTATATGCATTTTTTTTTATGCAAGTGCACATCTCACTACTTTTGGTTGTCATCATAAATACTCTGAATTAAATTATCAAGTGTTCGATTCAACAACTCTATTTTCCCATCTGTTTGTGGATGTGTTGTGCTATTCAATTGTAAAGATGAATCATACATCCTCTATAATGTTCACTAAAAGTCACCAAGAAACTTACTATTTTAATTTGAAGTAATGATCTTTGATATCTTATGTAAATGAACCACCTCTTAAAAGAAAAGTCAAGCAATCATAAAAAAAGCATTTGTTTTCTTGTAAGGGATAAAATGCACCATCTTTGTAAAATTGAAAATTGCAACAAACATAAAATCCATTCTCTTGTGTGTATGGGGTGATCTAACTACAAAATCTATAAACAAATCTTCCCATATATTTTCAGAAATAAGCAAAGGCATATATAAACCTATATTCTAGGCATGCCTTTTAAAAGTTTGATAAATATAGCATTTTTTATATAAACTTACCAATATTCCATTTCAAGTGAAACAAATAATATATATTTTTTAATAACGTTATAATAGTCTTCTTCTTCTAAGTGACCAACCAAACTTCATGCAAATCCTAAATCACTTTATCTCGTAATGAAGAATGAGAAATGAAAAGCTTATTACCTCTCATCAAGAACCCATCATGAATGTAAAAGTCATGAAGGGGTAGGTTCTTACACTTCTTCCATTACTCACCGATATCCTCATTAACCTCATACAATTCTTTCAATCAGTAAATCCTAATTATCTCTCTATATAAAATAACCAACAAGGTTGCCTTTACACTCAAAAAATTAGCAATCTAATTCTAGCCTCCCATTTATTTAGAGTTTAAAAAATAGCATTTAACTATTTATAATTCGTGGATTGCTTAATTTTTGCATCACTTAACTTTCACACTAAAGAATGCCACTAGTCTTTTCTCTTAGGACAATATACCTTTAATTCCTACACCACAAACATCACATTCTAACTCAAATTGTTTGTCAAAATTTAAAAGTATTAAAATTGGATTAATGCTTATTCTATCTATAACTATTCACCAACTACTATCCTTCTTTGAAAAAAAATTGATTTATACAAGATCTTAGGCTATCTTTAATATTCCCCTTTCTTAATAACTCTCTTCCCTTCCCCATCAATATCTCATACTCTTTAGGACTTATTTAATAGCATGAAAAATTTTCAAAGGCTAGCTCGTGATACCAAATTAATTTGATGTTGAATATCTCTTAAGACAATAGAGACTGAACGAAGGCACACTGAACCTTGAAATTAAATTAAGAAACTTATCAGGTAAAATCTCTTTAAATTTAACAAGTAAAGGTTTAACTATATTAGGTCTATTTACAATTTGTTCTTTTTTTTTTCTCATCCACATGTGCCTACATAATTAATGCAAGAACTTGTCTAGTCTCACATATATCTTTTTGGATCTCATGTTATAGGAAGGAAAGCCTTTCTGTATACTTTAAAAGAGTTTGGTTTTGGTTTCACTTTCAAAGTTTAAAACATATAATTCATACCATATTTATTAATTTTATACAAATTATCCTTAATTAGGTGTCTAACTTCTACATCTATTGCTAAAGCCTACCATATATCAAGTTATAATAATCCATATCTACTATGTCACAATATATCTCATTCGTCTAATATGCTATAGAAAAGGCACCTTACAATATTGTGTTACCTTTATTTCAACTACTACCTTAATCTATTTAATCTTATATGTTTATGATATAGTTCTAATGGAAATTTCAATTTATCATTAATATGTTTGCCTATAATATTCTTGCAACTAGCTCAATGAATAACTAACTCAAATAGGTTATTAATTATAATGCATTAGGTATAAAATAACTTATTTTATTGTTAATCTTCAGTAATTTTTGGCATTAATATCTTTTTAACCATGTAGCCATGACCTTATTCATCATAATTATATAGATCTTCCTCGTCATCTTTGTTAAGCTCACATTCACCTTTAATTTGTTCTTCTTCATATAACCTTTTGATTATGTTGATAGATTTCTGCCTTTTACAATCACTAGAATTGCCATGGGGCGACGTTGAATGACACGCTTTGGCCTCCTAAGAGGTATTGGGAAGGAAAGGGTTAATAATAAAATTACGACTATAAGGTTTAGGAGTCACCACCTAGTATTATGATTACTAGGAAACCTATGGTCTACAAGAGTTCGGGTAAGAGACTGATTATGTAAGGAAAAAACACATCACCCCTAATGCAACCTACCTGAGGTAAGCAACATTGTTGTTTGACTATTTTTTCCAGGTCAAATTTCTATTCGTTGGTCTTTTTCTAAGGTTCAAGGTAGATCTCCTTTTGTGTGGAAATCTCTGCCTTATCGGGTTAAATCCTAACCATTTTAAGGTCTAAATTTTAGCATCACATTTATTTCTATGAATCTTTAATACCCGAAGGTATACTTTACTTTGTAGTTTTACACCCTAAAATATTAAAGTCTATATCTAAACCCTAATATAAAATGAACAAAATGATTGGGGTAGGGGCTGGTTTTGTTTTCAAATTGTGGCTTCATATTTCTTCCCTTTCAAGCCATGAAATTCACCTCTATTTATAGGGGGTGAAAGAGGAACATTTTGTCTTTAATAATGTCAAATCTTGGCCTTTAATGCGACTCAGAAGGATCCCAATTGTTGGCTCAAAGTTGCCATCACGACCTGAAAAGTTAATGCATAAGGGCTGGTCGGGTTGGTCATTTTGGGATAGTGCCATAGCCGCTGTGACATCAATCGGCCAGAAAGGACCACACTAGAGTTTAGTCAGATGTAAGGCCATCATTTGTGTGTAAGTTTTGTCAAATTTGGTGGAGAGATAAGGCATTAAATGCCTTGAGAAAGAGGCCACAAGAATAATTTTTTTTGCTTTAAATGAAGAAGAAGATGAACAGTCACTAGACGATGCGTCATCTATTCCTTTCTTTTACTGTAAAACGACGTCATTTTTGGTATTTAGGGTTTTGGCCAAAGTTTAATTTGGTCCTCCATCTTTTAATTTCATTCAATTGCACCCCTAATTGACCCTAAACTTCCAATTTTATGCAATTTTACCCCTGCCAAACTTCAATTTCAACCCCGGATTTCAACGCCTTTTTCACATTAGTCATTGGTCCTGGATTTTTTCAATTTGACCCTCAATTGACCATTAAACTTTTAATTTTCTTCAATTTCACCTTGATTTCAATCAATTAAGTCCCCATAGTTCAACATATGTTGTAAAATGATCATTGGCTGTGAATTTCTTAAATTTAGCCCTTAATTGAGCTTAAAATTTTGTTTTCTTGTGATTTTACCCATGATTTCAATCAATTAAGTTCTAATAGTTCGACGCCTTTTGCAAAATGGTCCTTAGCTATGAATTTCTTCAATTTAGCCCTTAATTGACCCTAATCTTTTGATTTTCTTGCAATTTTGTTTTTGATTTGATTCAATTGACTTTGTAAAAATTAAGTTTGGTCTCATAAAATTATAATTTTCTCAATTACACCCAAATTGGGTTCCCAAACTTATTCTTTCACCAATTCAACCCCTTAATAAAATTAATTTGACCAATTTACATTATAATTAAGTCCTTGCACCTAATTAAATCCTTCAATTGGAGCCAAATTAATTCCTAAACATAATTATACTTTAATTTGGCCCATGATTAAATCAAATTGGCCTATTAAAAATTTAATTATATCATTGGACTTAATTTTATGCAGATTCATCCAATAATCATGTAACTTAACATTAAATCTGCGTTGTCTCTCCAGTTTTGGGTAAAATAGGATACAATTAGGCTCTCAATTCCATCTAAAATTGCAGCATGATGCTAGTCTTTTAATTATTATTATTATATTTTTATTTTGGAAAGAAAAAAATGAATTTGGGGAATAACCCAGAAATGGGTTATGATAAGAACGATGCCCTCTCTCTTAACATTTAAAGCACTTTCCCATGATTAGTTTAGCATAGGGGTTGTTTAGCCTATTCACTTTAGGTTGCCTACTCGAAGTTTTGTTACACTTAACTTTTTTTGACTCTGTGTATAGCAAAGATAAAACTAAGGTTCTCAAGCCCTACTATTACAAACAAAACTATATAGAAATCTAGAAAAACTTCTCAAGAATGTTTACTGAATTTGAATAAAATTCTTCATCTAAAAATAAACTGAACTTCTCTATTTATATTAGTTTTAAAATCATTTATAAAAAATGATTCATAATTAAAACTTACCTAATTAACTTAATCTATCTAGCATTAGGATTCATAAATAGTAAAATAGTAATTAAATTAAAAGTCCTAAGCTAAGTAGGAAACAAATAATTAAAATTCAAAATTAACTAGGAAACTAATTAAAATAGGAAAATTGTAACTTCAGGCTCTATATGAGATGTTTCCAAGTGTTTTTTGCAGACTTCTTTTCAAGCTTGGCATTGTCAATCTAGTCCATAAACTCTTGGGATAATTAGTCTACGTTAGTCTTCCCCACTTAAGAAAAACTCATCCTTGAATTATTTGTCAGAAATTGAACTCTTCCATTCCAAAAATATAAATACTTCAAATATATTATTATAGCTAACTTAGTCATAAAGTAGCATGTCTTTGACCTATGATCTTTAAAATTTAATTTATGGTGCATATATAATAAGAAATTTTTTTCATATTTGATGTTATACTTTATGTTCCTATAAAGTCGACTTGTAGTTCCTTTCTATATCGTTCTACTTCATACTTGAGTTCAACATCTTCCATGTCCTCTAATATTTCAACCATTTTATTTAAAGGAACACCAAAATAATTTTTCATAATATCTCTAGAAGACTTGTTAGAAATCATTGAGTCCTTTATATCCTTGTTCACAAGATCTTCATCAAAATATAAATCTTCATCATCATCTCCACTAGGTTCATCATCATATCTTCTTCATAATCTCTAATAGGTTCATCATAATCTCCACTAGGTTCATTCATCATCATATAAATCTTCTTTATCATTTTCACTTTTGAAATGTTTTTCTTTTGGAAGACCAAATAAAGGTATCATCTTAAGCACTGTGAGGAATTCAAGTTGTTTTTGGAACTGTTAGCAAAAGTAAAATTGATTTAAATACATGTATGCTAACAGTTAAGGGGATTAATGTGCCTTCAATTGACTATAGCTAGTTGAACCTAGTATATAAGCTGTTAAGAAAATCCTCCAGAAAAATCCTTTAGAATAAGTTAAAAGTTCACAACATTATGGAAATAGAAGAGCACTTCAGTATGAATATATTCTACTCTCCAATTCCTAGAAGAAAAAGTCAATTTCTCATTATGGAAATAAACAAGCAATTATATAATCGAAATAATAGAGTTCATCAAATCTTATATTAGGAGTGAGAATCTTATGTATCTAGGCCTTGATATAAAGTTTGACTTTCAAGGTATGCTCACACCTTGCTAGCATGTCTCAAATCAAAGAAAAAATGATGAGAAAGAAATTTTTAAAAGCAAAATTGTTATCTTTCTCACTCACATACTCATATCTTGATTTGGTCAACAAAAAAGATATGCATTTATAATTTAAGATTGACTAAGAAAGTACATATCTCTTTTCAAAAATATTCTTGTGAGTAGTTTTAGACTAGAAAATTGGGTTACTTTATATAGTTCCGTATCTCTGCCTAAGTGTACAATTAGTTATGCTTTGTGAGAAAAATATGAGAAAATGATGTGGCCTAACTGATTTCTGAAATAAAAGAAGAAATGGTTAGTCTAAAGAGTCTATCCTTTTCATAACACTAATGTGTCATTTTAAGAGAGACTATAGGAACATATCATGATGCTTGATGTGAGCGGGAATAAAAGAAAAACAACGTTTTTAGAAATTGATTTAATGGTGTTGTTCATCAAAACACGCAATCATCTTTATCTCTCTTTGTTTCTTATTTTAAGGCACTCATCTCATAACTTTCCAAATAAATCTCTTATAATAGAACAATTGCAAGTATTATCAAACAAGTTTGATAGTTTTACTGATAAGTGGGAATATAAGATTGATGCAGTTGATAAGTTGCTAATAGAAATGTAACAAGATATTGTGCAGGTTAATGACAAACTTGTTCAACTCGGTTTAGACTTCAAACAAGTGCTTTAGTATGTTGTTAGTGATTTTAAGGAATATAATTGGTGCTAAATCAAAAGGGAGACAAGGATGTGTGCAAGGAAGATGAAGCCAACCAGCAAGCAAGCCAACAAGACAACCAACTGTCAGAAAAATTTTATTTGTTGTTTTGAAATTTTACTGATTTTGTTTATCAGTAATGGATATTAAATATTGAAAATTCTAGTCTGTAATAACTAGGATATTTTTTTTTATAGCTTAAGAACCTCTATATTAAATACTTAATGCACTTTAAACTTGACGCATATGGTTGCATAATAATATCTGATGTATGATAGTTGCACGTTGAGCATATTATGAATTGCTAGGATGCAACATGTTGCATGAAGTATTCTTTGAATATGTTATGAACTGATTGCATGAAATATGTTAGGATCTATTAGGATGCTATTGCATAAATATTATTAGTTGTTCTCATGCTACATATCATTGTTTCAATTGTACTTGTAGGAATACTTTAATGAAGTATCTATTTATGATCAAATTATTTGAACTACTTGTATGATAATTCATCCTTATTATGTTTTGTCATAAATTAGCCAAAGAGAAAGATTGTAAATGTCAAAATGATTGGCTTTGATTAGTGAATGATAATTTGCGTTGTTAAAGATGCATTTGTTTAGATTGTTAGTTTATTCAAAATTAGATAAGGAATTAGTCAATTTATCTTTTAGGATATGACATGATTATTCATGTAATTATCTAATTTGTTTAGATAAATTATATAGGAAGTTAAGATAGAAGATAAATACAAGTTATCCGAAAATGTCAGAGAAGTGTTTTTATGAAACACAAATAGCAATTTGTTAAGAACATAACAAACTAGAAAGCTTGAAGATAATATTTTTATCTTTATCATATTAGATTATACATGGATTTGGTTGGCAACCTAATGAATAAGTTCATTACATATGGTTCCATGCATCCTTTAACAATAACATTCGCCATCAACTATTTTTCTTATTCAACATCTTTAAATAATATAATCAGATTTTCCTTGACTACTAACAAATGTTTTAACAATTTAAGAACATAAAGAATAATTTTTTACATTCAATTTAATACATATGGAATAACAATAGGTTCTAATGCATATTCATAGGGTGAGCACCAAACATTGTGTTTGATTCATACTGAAGAGCTGATTGTGTGGTTTTAGTTTGTGGTGTAAGTTAGCCTTTCACTATTGATGAATCTATCAAATAACATAATTTATTCGAAAGGAATTTACTAACCAATTAAGCTATTTAGAAACTCTCAACTTGGTTGGTGTAAGAAGCCTTCTCAATTTCAACAACTTTTTTTTTTCTTTGATGAACCCTAAATTTTAATACAGATAAATTGTGAACTTCTTATAAAATTTTATCTTGTTTTGTTCCCACTTTAGTCTTTCTTACTTCACTGTTGTGATAAAGTCAAGGAAAAAGATAAATAGCAGAACCCAAGATAGTCAAATAAAGAAAAGACAACAACAAAGAAGCAACAAAGATCTTACGTCAACAAATATTAATAATTAGGACAACAATAACCGAAGGAAGCTAACAACAATATACAATAACAATCTAAATAAATAAAGGAGGTAACAACAATAACAATTTAAAAAATAACAATTTAGAGGGAAGAAAAAACAACATAGAAGTGAACATAATTTAGAGAGCAAAACAAAGCACAACAAAGATAAAAGAGATGCAGCAATAATGACAATCTAGATAGCAATAAGGTGGTGACATAATTTTGCTCTAATATCGAGTTAACAAGTATTTTTAAGGTATACAATTTCTCAAAATTGTATATTCTCTTCACTTGTAATGTATATATACAACAATAGGAAATTACAAATAGAAAATAATTTTCCTAACATTAATTCCTATTCTCACAAGAAAACTAAATAAATACAAAGACTCATGCAAACAAAGTGTGTTGCCCTCTAAGCCCTTGTCCGAGATGGCTTCCATTCCTACATCACGAGAAGGGATGTTATTGCTAATTAAGTCTCCACACATAAAAAATATCAACTTGCTCTGATATAAATTGACATAGCATATAACAAAAGTATATATAACTAGGATTTTCAAGCCACAAAGCTACAACCCTAAACTACAGAGAAACATATTAAGAAAACTCTGATATATTATAAAAAATAACATACCATGTTTTATATATATAATTGCAAAATCCAATCTAGTGTATATTAGATAAAACAAACGGAAACTAAAAATTAAAAATCAACATCTTCTAAGCCTAATTTGAGAACTTTCTAAACCATGACTAGTTATAGCAAGCAAACTCCATATTGAAGTTGACCTCTATTTTCTAGTAAATTTTAAGCACTATTAAATAGCCAAATTGAAGTTATGGCTATTTTCTTCAGGCTGATTGTTTAATGCATCTAGACTTCTTTTTAAATTTTGTCTTGTTTAACTATTCCATAAATACATCTACAAAACACTTCTGATCATCTATTTAGTTTAGTGAAGCTTACCAAACTCAGTGCACTATTAAGAACATTATCTAGCCTCCAGGGCCTATCACGTCGCTCCTTTTGAATCGAGCTGAATGCATTCATAAAATCTGATTTGAAGATCTAGTGGACTTGATGGACAAGAAGATGAGATCCACTTAGTTCAAGATCTCTCTTAACGGCAAAGACTTCTGCTTCTTTGGAATTGCTTACATCTGTTGGAGTCGAAAAAATGCTTAGTAAACTTTCCTTGATAATCTCTCAGCACTGCACCAATGCCAGAAATATCTGGATTTCCTACAGATGAACCGTCAACATTCTACTTGAAGGATCCAATTTCCAGCTCTTTCGAATCTATTACTTGTCTAGTTCTGAAAGTATTGGACCACCTATGAACGCCTTCTGAGCTGTATAGAAAATCATTTCCTGAATAAGCAAATTTTTCATCAACAGATTATGTCCAATAAGCAGTCCTACCTAAGTTCACAATTAGAGCTGAGACGTTCAATTTTTAGCCATCTTTTAGTTCTAAACTGACAAAATACAATAATTTTGTCACATTAAATTTAAGGTGTCAAAAGGGGTTTTACTAGTCATAATATCTCCAGACTAACTTACAGTAATTGACGCGTGGGAGAGGCTATTCTTGATCTTTTCTGTAAGGAATTAATGGTTATCTTTCATCAAATATGCAAGTAAAGATCGAAAATCATCTTATGCTCACTCGTTTTTAATTACATGTTCCAAAAACCATAATATTTAGTCACCGATAAGCATATTCTATTGTTTCTTACTGCATATGCCTCGTAATGATGGTGAAAGATATTGTAAGTTGTGTTTTGTTTCCCCTAAGAAATTACTGCTATATTTATGGACCATCAAATATAATAAGAAAATATATAGTGGAGAGATCTTAGTTCACCATTACCGACACTTTATGATTTATGACGAAAGAACATGTTGTCGGCGACTCCTTAGAAGAGTCGAACCTTTAAATACTTAATAATCTAAAGTACCAGAGATGCAATGGTCAACAAGTTGCGCTTATTAAAAATCTCAGAACGCAAAAAGTCGTGTCAATATTACTCATGGACCATCAGTCATGGCAAAGATCTTCAGTCAAATTTCGGCAGACATATAAACCATCCATTACTAATTAGTTGTTCACCTTTTCCATCATCAGTGGTGGTTGTTTATGTCCAGCCTCAATTCGATATCCATCGTTTTCTCAAATTTCTTAATATTGCATATAGTGGTTTTACTGTTGGATAGAAAATAGCAAGATACTCCATTGGAAGAATATACAGCCTCAAAAGAAAAAGCAAACAACCTTAGGTAACACAAAATCTAGAACTAGCTCTTCCTTTATGACTATACTACACATACCATCACTTTTCATTAAAGGCTTAAAAGAGGGAATCAGCCCATGGTATATTGATCCTAATGCGAACATATCATAATGCAATCAGCAACAAGATTGACAATAAATTTTGAAAAGCTAAAATAACTCTAATAAGAGTTTGACACTAAGAGAGATTATTTTCGGTTCGGTTCGGTTTTTATCTATAAAAACAACCAAACCGAATTAAAAAAAAAAACCGAAACCGAACCGAACCTGATTCAAACCGACCGGTTTCGGTTCGGTTTGGTTTTCTATGTCAAAAACCAAAAAAAACCTATATTGTTTTTTAACATCCAAAAGCCACAAAATCAAACCCATCTTCATCACCAGCAGCCCCCACGACAGTGTTGAATCCATACCGGCCTTTTCTCAACAAAAACACATCACGCTCTCTTACAGTAATCAATCACTCCTCACTATCACAAACCCAAAAACCTACATCACCGAAAACCATACTCTCAAATACAAACCATCACCACCACAATAAACATTGTACAGTGCCCACTGCCACTTTCTTTACCCATTTTCCTTTCATAAAAAAAAAAAACACAGCAACTGCCAACAACCCAAACCATAAAATTAAGCCCAGGCCCCACCCTTACTGCCTCTACTAATCACCTGTAAATTGAAGAAATCTTACTGATGTTGAGGCTTAGGGATGTTGCTGGGATGATAGATCTGGAGATGATTAAAGAATGAAGATTGAAAGGTTAGGTGTGGCATGTGGGAGCTTGGGTTGGGGTGATTGAACTTTGAAGAACGAAGAATTAGTGTTGTGAAGAATTAATTGTGTTGTGTGTTGTGAAGAATTAATTGTGAGACATGAGTGGACTTGTGAGAGCTTGGGTGGAGTAGTTGAAGTATGAATAATTAATTGAGTGTAGAGTCTGTAGACTTTTGAGTGTTGTGGGAGGCTGTGCCGCTGTGAGGATTGAAAATTTGAAATGTGGTGTGGTCTGTGTGGATTGTGTGGCGTGTCTGTGACTGTGAGGACTGAGGAGTATTTATAGATTTTTTTTTTAATTTAAACCGGTTCGGTTCGGTTCGGGTTGCTTGGTTTAAGCATTATAAAACCGAAACCAAACCGAACGGGAAGTTTTTCTAAATATTCTAATCGGTTAATCAGTTTTTTTATGGTTCAGGTTTTTCGGTTAATTTTTTTATAATTTTCTCGGTTTTTCAGTTTTTTTGCTCACCCCTATTTGACACAATGAAAATCTGTCTCAAGGCACCAACACTATTGGAATAAGAACCCTCATCCTACAAATACCAATTCAAGAACGAAAAATATAAGAAAAACGTCATAAAGCCAAATAATCTTTGATAAGTCAATGCAGTTTATTAAAGAACTAAAGAATACAAAAATCTCTCTCACACAAGCTGAATAAATTCAACAACAATAGTATTTATACTCTTGAAAATAAAAACCCTAAGGGATCTACCCTTGTGAGCTAAATTGATCAACTCACAAAACTGACCTAAAATAGTTGAATAAACCAAAAATCCTAAAGAAACTATAAAGGCATAACAAGCTTTGGGTTGTAGCTAAAAACAATTAAAACCAAACATAAGGTAAGCCTAAATAAGCCTTGGGTTGTAGCTAAAACAACTACGACCTATTAAGCCCATAAAATAACAAATGCAATGTTTAGACAATTACACATACTAAGATAAA
>Ga0307510_10000341_pt1 | contig 43718 bp, 41 predicted proteins | sample 12_EM_MG_FD_207224 | JGI IMG/M metagenome (GOLD analysis project Ga0307510, IMG submission 207224) | Populus trichocarpa ectomycorrhiza microbial communities from riparian zone in the Pacific Northwest, United States - 12_EM | ecosystem: Host-associated > Plants > Roots > Unclassified | place... | reverse complement strand
TGTTTGTATCGTAGCTGTAACTTTATCGTTATTTGTGGGTTGTTTACTAACCTGTGGTATTCGGGTAAGGAGGGATAGTAGTTATTATTATTATTATAATAATAATAACAATAATGATAACAGGAGACATAATATTCTCCTCCATTTCATTCTGGTTTCACCATTGCTTGATGATGATTACGAGTGATCCGGACAATACGATACGGTACCGGTACTACTACACCTGCGGTAATGATAAGTTCTAGTCTTAAGTCTATCCATCTACGAGTATAATATCTATAGTATCATATCTATTTTCTTGCCTTTCTGCCTATACTCGAGTACCTACCTACCTACCTACTCGCTTGGTAGTTTTGATTAAAGATTAATGCGATCCACTTATGCCCTCTCCGCTTGAATGGGAATGGTGAGGGGGGGTTATTTTATTTTTATTAATAAACATCCCCTCATCGTATTCGGATCGAGTCCCCATCGCAATCGTGGCGTAGGAGGCGGGCAGGCGGGGCGGTAGCGGTACAGTACGGAGACTCGGTTGAACAAAAACCTTAATTTAACACTGCAAGGCTTTAACTCAGTTACGATATGTAGGGTTACTCGTATCGTGCCTGGATACTGAGAGGGAGAGGGAGGGGAGGGGGAGGGGGGGCGCTGGCGGAAGTACCGTATTCACATAAGCAGGAGAGGTAGGTGGGTAGGTAGGGGCTGCTTGCTCGTCTGCCCACTCGTCTGGGATACGGTATCGTCCCCACCATAGCACTCGAGTACCCGCACATTGGCATCCCCCCATTCCGCATGCGCCCTGTCTAACGGGTGCACAAAAGCAAATCGGAAAAAAAAAGGAAAGGAAAAAGAAACTAGCCATAGTTCCAGGAACGAAGCTTCCTTGCATATCGAGGGGTTCCGTCATCAGAAATGCTTGATCCGATCTGCGATAAGCACATCACCCAAGTTGCGGTTTGATACTTGGTTATGCTGGCTTTGATATCATAATCCTGTCTACCATCCGGTACTCGTACTTGGTTTGTCAACTATTACATTTTGCTCATTCCTGCCTTCCGTCTGTCCTTTTTTCGTTTTACTTTTTATTGGAAAGAGGGCGGGTTATTGTATTGAAGTTCATAACATTCCGCGTTACCATTTTCAAGACTTCTCCAGCTTTCCCGCCTCCACAACCAAGCCCCCATTCCCTCCCTTGCCTAACCATTCGGCCGGATCTATCTGTCAACGGGGGGTATACGCACTTTCGTCGCTAAGTCCAAACCTAGAGACATATATCTTTTTTTTACAGAACGGCACCGAAGCTATTTCGTACAACCAACCCCTCCGGACAGCCCGGAATTGCCCATCAGTCAGCCTCGTCTCTTGGAACTACAGCGTTATCCTTACACCTCCCCCCATATTTCTCATACAATTCTTCTAATATCTCATCATGGGAACAAGAAACCACGCCAACACAAAACCAACCAAAGGAACGCAGCTTAAAGCAATGAAAAAAGACGGAGAAAATGAACAAGGGAGGCGGTGTTTCCCATACCCAAATGTTGTCTTGATACTCCTGACATAATAGTCTCCGAAGTTTCTTTTAGTGACATCTTCCTGGCCGACGGGGACGCCATCCCAGCTGAGCCTTAACACGGTGGAGTGTGTGCCTTGGTCGAACGCAAGGGTAAGGGTTGAGTAGTGGCCTACGTTGAGCATACCGGTGAGCATAACGGCAAAGAAGGAGCATACTCAGCCATTTCGCGCTTCCATATATTGATGACAACGAAAAGGTCACGATATCAGTAGTGGCCCTGGACTTACCTTTTGGCCAGTCGGCCAGTCTCCATGTTTGGACGATCTTCTTATCTTTCTCCAGTTGTTTGAATTGGCCTTCAACGTTCCTACCGAACAGACTAAATCTGCCTCCCTCTCTTGGCTCAAATTCTGATGGTGGTGCCCGAGTAAATGCAGCTACTCGTTGGGGGTCAACAAAAGTTTGGTAGAGTTGATCAGCAGAAGTTTGAAATTCGATATCATCCTTCAAGGTCACTGTGTTGACTATTGGACTTGTCCCTGTCTGGCTTGGTTTTGTGCTCGAGGGAGCGGCGTGAGATGCCGATGAAGGGGTCGCGACAGACCTGGGCGTAGAAGTGCCGGAAACAGGTCCAGAGCCCGGAGTGTGTTGGATATCTTTACCATGTTCAGCGATAAGATCACCGGAAAAGCCAGCTAGAGCCTTGCGGAGCTGAGGGACGATATCGTTGCGCACTAAATCACGGACGGCTTGCTTCTCCTTGTTGTCCGAGTAGACGCTGATTTCAAACTATTTGAGCGATTAGATGGTGCATATCCTACAGTGGTCTTGGTCCGGAGACATACCACATATTCATCCTCTTCGGTGTCATGGGCAACTTCCGGAATCGTAATACTCCCTGTAACCTTTTCATCTTCGGCTGCAACACCTGTTTACTCATGTCGATGAGTTTTTCGCCGTTGGTGACGTGGTCAGAGTGTCCTTGTTCAATTGCACTCACCGGAGAATTCTAGGCGGACCTTGACATCGAATAAGGTGATGACCTTCCCTTTTCTCTGGGAAACATCGCAATCACCCTCAACACTCAGAACTTTGTCAACCTTGGCAGATACTTCCCCTTTGCTTGCGGAAAGTCCAGTGAGATTTTCGGAGAAATATGCCTGAGCCCATTCGATCGCGTTCTTGTTGACCCAGTGCCAATTGTTAGGATTGTGGAGAACCATTTTTGTCACTAAGGAGGTCTAAAGGATATGATATGGATAAGAGCACGGCTGCTTGGAAAGGTGGGGAAGAGTTAGTTCGGACTTTTTCTCGGGAGCAATAAAAGCCCTTAGGGTAGCTACTCTGTCTCGGAATGGGATGGTCTGGTGGTTACGGCGTGAAGTAAAAGTTGGGGCAACGGAAGTAACCGAGACTCGAAATAACAGGGGTTTTAGGATACGGACCTGAGTGATTTGATAATGAGCAGGTCTTGTAAAGAGTAGGATGAGATTGGATTGAAGGAGGTAAGTTTCGGTGGAAAGGTAGGGGAGGGCTGAGTTGAGTAAATACTTATACGATACCTTGAGGGGGAGAAGGCTCCTGGTGGTGCAGTCCAAAAGAACAGATGAGCTGGAATCGTCTAGAAGAAAAGCGACGGGAAGAAAGCTTCGTTTCCTGTCGGACTCGAGGGACCTGCTGATCTAATCTAATCTGAGACTATGAAGATCTTATCATAAGAATCAGTTGGCCCGGCCCTAGATGAGGCTTGTTGCCTCAGTAACAAAAGAAGGAGGCTGAAGGAAGGCGTTAGTTTCCGTTGACGCCGTGAAACGTGACCTGCTGCATAGTGAACTCCTGACCAATCTTATTAGGTCTCTTTAAGCGCATCAGGGCATCACTCCTCTGAATCGGAGAACCCTAATTTTGGGCTCTTATTCTGGATTTTCCCTCCCTTTCTTCCTCTCCCCTTCCACTCCTTGTATCCCCACACCATGGAACCCAATTAATCCCCTTTGCTGCCGCCTTAATCAAACCTCCAGCCCTATGGTCATCCTCACTCACTCGTCATCGTATACGCCGTCAAATTACTAACACGAACAAACAAACGCGCTATGTCTCTCCAACAGCACCCACGGGTTTCCGCCTCCCCCTCTTCAGATTTTATCACTGCCCGCCCTATATCACAAATCGCCTCCCCTTTGCTCTTGAAGCGTCTCCAACAGCAAAAAAAGAAGCTTGCCGAAGGTTCGAAACTCACCTCTCCCATATCTATAGGCGAACGGACACCGGAATGTCATAACCCCACAACCAATAACGATCAAATGGCACCCACCAAACCTACACCGCCATCGGCGAAATCTAACCTGAGTCGACGTAGTGATGCTAATCGGAGAATTGAGGGGATGGGTGCTCGGGAGATGGATCACGTTAGTTTGTCTTCATTATTGTGCTTAATAAAATAATAATCGTCAAACGCTCTCCTGACAAATTAGAATGCTGATGTTTTGTATAAATAGTATCTCTCGAAGCTCAAGAAAGAGAATTTTGATCTTAAACTCACGCTCTATCATTCGCGGGAAAAATCTGCCAAAACTGAGAATGAGCTTGCTGAAACGCACACCGAGCTTGCTGGCGCTCTCTCTCGGAACGCCGAGCTAACGGAACTCAACGATCAACTTTATGCCGAGCTGGAGGCTCGTGATCAGGCGTTAGGGGATGCAGTGAGGATGATAACGACTTACGAAGACCGTGTGACTGAGTTGGAGAGGCTTTTGAGCGTGGGAAGTGGTATTCAGCAAAACAATGTTCAGCCGGAGGAGGTACGGGCTGAATCGGGGCGCCAGGATGGGTCGGAGTCCTCAACAGTGCTTAATCTTGGGGAGGATGAAGGTTTTGATGATGAGCGAGATTGTGGCGATAAAAAGTCTGGAATTCCGGCCCTTACAGTTGGAATATCTCCTTTCACCCATCGACCATCACCACGTCTGGCGACTCCCTTTTGCCCTCGTGCATATGGCTCGGGGGGCGCGCCTGTCTCTCCTTCCCCTTCGGTTAATTCAAACCTTATCGACTTGAACACTCCGCTATCGAGTTCACAAGATGCTTCAAGTTTTCTAAGATCGGCGTTCGCTTGCATCGATACCCATACACCTCTACGATCGAGGACTGTATCGTCAAATATGTCCTTTATAAACAGATGTTCGTCTGTAATGAGCGATAGCCCTGGGGGTTTACAGACTGGCCAATCACCAGATGACGATTTTGTTCTTGACTCGCCACGACTAAGTGAACTGAGTGACAGTAGCTTTGCAAGCATGTATGGTGAACGGGAAGATGATCTCTCTGAAGGATCTGGGAGTGAAGGAGGAATGCTTTCCGACAACTGTGATAGCCCTCTTTTCGGGGAAATGCCATCTAGAATTGATATGGCGTCCAGATCTGAAACACCGAACCGGAGGATTAGCCCGAGAAGGGAAATCATTGGGTTCAAAGCGAGAGGGCGGGAAAATGAATCATCTCTATTCGCTCGGAACCTCTTGCCCCCTACACCGGAATCGATATCACCAAGGAAGTGTAATGGGTTTAGGCTCACCGACGACCAAGTCCCTGGTTCCCGGCTCCCCCAAAGCCCGGATTCTTCCAGTGAGGGCAAGAGCATTATGACTTCCAAATGCAGTACCTATGGCACTGATGTAAGTGATGGCAGCTTATCGACGAGTGGAATTAATACACCCACGACCCCGCCGCCAAGGGATTATGGGGAGCAGGACTCGGCGGCCGAAACTGATTGTGGGAATCAAAAATCATCTCTGCATAAAAGTCCAAGTTTTGCAGATATTGCCAATATGCAGAAGAGGCTTGGGTTCAGGGATAGGATGGGCCGCGGAGAGGGCGTGAGGAAGTCAACAGGGAAAGTTGAATCGTTGACGTTACCAAGGCATGTCAGCTCACGTATTGGAAGTGTACGGGGTGGTGTTTGTAGCGGCCGCCAGAGTGCTTCGCTTAAAGCTCCTCCTCTGGTCAAGACTAATGCTACATTCACTAGCCTTCCTCCGACCAATATACACACTCCGCCTTGGACTCCTCGCACACCAGACAGTGAAACGACTAAGTGCAATAGCCGAATTCCTCCCGCCATCAAAAGAAAGGATAGTTGGGAAAGCATCGGATCCTCTCTTGGGAAACATGATGTGAAGGGCAAGGGGAGTCGTGGGAATGGAATACCCCGGCGAAATACTATTGCTCTAGCTTCGAATATCGCTGTCTTGCCGAAAAAGAAAGTTGATACACCAAACCCAACTTCGACTGTCGACAAGAGAAAGTCATCGATTCCTGCTCTCGTCAGGTCAAACACTACAGGGGCCAGGGATGCCAAAGGGGTCGCCGGTAAGCCAGCTAAAGGGAAGGGCCGCAGGAACGTGAACTGAGCAGGACAGCGAGGGCAAGCAGAGGGACATGTAATGATATCATTCTGTTGTCGAAAATCTTTTGCCTCGCTCGAGGGGGCGGATTTTAGTGGGGAGCAGAGGCAAGATCGCTGCAACATCACGGCCCTTGTACCGCTTATGCCAGACGTGGGGAGCATCTGAATGTCTGGCGCAAACACTAGCTCAAGAAACCTCTCGTTAAAAACAGAAAACAACAATCAAGAGCACTGGCTCCTCACTCTCCTTTACTTTACTTGCATCTTTTTAGTGTCCTACTAAAAGCTTTCCTCTCATTTCTGGCAATCTCATTTGTTTTGGTACTCTCTTTTTAAAAGTCATTATTCTTAGAAAGGGTCGGTCGGTTTGATGCTTTTCTTTTTCTTTCACCTTCTCAGATGTAAGGTTCCCGGCGTGTAACGGGTTTTCCTTTCTTATGGTTTTGTATAGTATTAGCTGTTTTGTATAGCCTTCCCCTATTCCTCCCTTTTCTTCATACCCCTGATCGACCACTCGTCTCCTCCTGCTATTAAGCTACCCGGTGTCTGGTGTTTTTCTGTGTGGAGATAGACTGGGTTGGGTAGGGCGTTGAGGTGGGAGTCGGGTGGTGAGGGGGAAATGGAGGGGGAGAGACAGCCAGAGGGGTCTGCCTAGTGGTAATGGTGATTGTGGTGATGATGACGATGACGATGATGACGACAACTTCCTTTTGTTATTGAAGTCGTTATGATGATGTATTTCCTTTACCCTTTTTTCCTCCATTTTTTCATTATGACTTGTGGATGGGTGGGCGGTGGGATGCGTGGATTGTATGGTAGAGTGTGGTGGCACAGCTAATCGTCGCCGGCACATTTTACACCAAAATGCCATTTTTTGTCATTTTAGGACACAGAAACCACTGCTCAATTATTACAACATCCTGCAAGTAAGGGGTTCGTTCGTTGCGGGCAGCCTGTTGAAATCTTGGGTGTTTCCATGCGGACTGGCGTCGTGCTCGGACACCTGTGTCGGCGGTCCCCTAATTGGGTTTCTTTTTCTACGGGTGTCCGTTCGAGTTCCCGCTGCCTACTCTGGTGTTTAGAGCTCCTCCTGCATAGAATTGCCTACACTGGGCAAGCCCCAGCCTAATTGACAAGGTAAGCCTTAGACATGGAATCCTCGGGTTCTTATGGTTCAAGCACTTCAAGATGTGCGCCAGGCTGAAAAGTTACAGGTGACTGGAAGTTAAAAACACCAAAGCTTGATGCTTGGCATGAAGTTGGTCAATATAGCTTTTCTTAAAGTCATTAGTCAGAGATTAAGGCTAATATATATTAAGCCCTTGTTTCCATACAGCAGAAGATTGTATTTGTTCTTTTCAGTTTAATTCCCAAAGCTAGTGTTCCTTCCCTCCCCCTCCAAAAAAGCGAACCCTGGATAACACGAGTGCCATATCATGACGGCGGCAGTTCGATTGCAGCTGCTCAACCCCAATGGAGCCCGGCTGTAACGCCTGCGTTGCATGCACCGTCCCTGTACTCGAGCCCTCGTAATGTTCTAACGTTTGTGAACATAACTGCTGCTGCATACCAGCGAAGTCCCGAAGCTCTGTTGTAATGTCCTGGCATTTGTGAACACGACCACTGGTGCGGCGGCCGGATTTTGGCGGCGTTTCAGGTTTGGCCACAGTCGCTTTTGACTATGTAGGGGGGGGGGTCTCCCGCACTTGTCTCTTTCCCTCACCTCTTCCCCTATCGGAAATGGCAGTTTAATGGCCGCACTTGATGCGGGATGTGCCCGCACTCTGTGGCCGCAGAGGTATACGTACGCACCAGTCAAAGGACGCGCAAGCTCTGAAAATGTTTTCACCCCCTTTGTTTTTCTTTCCTTCACATCTTTCCTCGCTTCACACCTTCCTTCCTATACACAACTTTCCTCACGCCTTTCCTTTCATCAAGTTACCATCAATCAATCATGATCCCCATCTCCACTTAAGCGGTTTCAGTCCACTGCGTAAAATCCTCACCGTAAATCATTACCTCCGCAGCCCAGATTTTCAACAGTGCCTGCACTCTGGGGCCGCTGTGGTATACGTACGCACTAGTCAAAGGACGCGCAGGCTATGAAAATGTTTTCACCCCTCTGTTTCTCCTTCCTTCCGGATTCCGTGCAGCGGCCCATCGTGTGGGTACCTTCTTTCTTCCCCCTTTCAAGCAACGGTTGACAATGTATAGAGGAGAAGTGGGCCCCCGGAGCCACGAGATGCCAGGCTGCTCTGGCATCTGGAGCATGAGGCTAGGCTGATGTGGGAAGAGAACGTAAAGGTTCTTAAGTACCTAGGAGAAGGAGAGCAACGCCTGGATGAGAAAATCGAGAAACAGGGAAGGGAGATACCGGTAGTTAGGCTTAATGTAAGATCTTACCTGATCCCCCCCTTTACCAATTTTCTAATTTCCAAATAGTTAACCTATACGCAGGAAAGGACCGAATGGCTGAGGTGGGACGATAGCTTCAACTTGTCTTCACTCACTACATACCTTTCTTCCTGCACACAACTTTCCTCAAGTCTTTCCTTTCTATCGAGTTATCACAAACGATCATGATCTTCATCTCCGCTTAAGCGGTTTCATTCCACTGAGAAAATCCTCACTGTAAACTATTACCTCCGCAGTCACTATTTTCAATATCCCCTCACCTCTTTCCCTAACCTCTTTCCCTTCTCTTTTCAGAAGACTATTGACGGGGTTCCTATCCGTTTTCGAGTCCTTGTGGGCATACCGGCCATCTGCCATCCAAGATGCCATAGGGGGTTCTCAGACCTTGGGCCCCTCAGAGGAGAATATGGGTCCCTTCCTTAGGCCTGTGAAGGAGTGTGTTTGTCCCATAGCGACTGAGATTCACCTTGTATGTAGCCCTATTTATCGCTACCAACCAAACTAACGATTAATACCAGAAGAACTCGAATAATTGAACCTTGTGCTAAGACCTCAGAAATTCCTCGCCATTGATAGGGGACGAGTGCACAGCAAAACTGGCCCCCTCAGCCCGAGGTTAAGTTAGAACAAAAGAAAAAAGAGCAAATACTTGACCGGCAAAGGCAGCTCCAACGTCGTAGCGTGAGGTTCAATTATTCGAGTTCTTACGGTATGATAGTGGGACAAAGTGGCAGAGTTAGACAAGCGGTTTCTTGCACTATCAAAGGTTTTTCTCTCGCATATGTTTAGTTTAGTTTACAGCCTACTTACTTAAGCTATAGGAGTTGGTAGGCCTGACCACGAGGGTAGAGACGGGGTTCTCACGAATTGAGAACAAGATGGAGTTTATCCAATGGCGGATTAGTGTTATCTGGCATAACTTTGTCTGTATCGGTAAGTTCAAGTCACTCATGAATTTTCACTACTTCTGACATGATTGTTTGCAGTATGCTGTGTATCTAGTTAGGAAGGGGATTGAGGGATAGGTCAGGGATCCTGTTCCACGGAACATGGATCCCGAACTCTAGCGCAAATGGGAAGCCTTGAGAACCAGTAACTTAACCTGGGATGAAATGCCCTGCTCCTACTAGTGCTACGGTAAGATCTACTAAGAAGCACCTTAATAGCGTGTTGCTAATAGCACGAAATCAAGAAAGCCCAAGAAGCACCACAGCTTGTGAAGTAATACTTTTATTTTCCACCCCCCCCCGGTCTGGCGTTCCAAGGGCTCAGTGTGGGTTGGAATTGTTATTTGGGGCTGGTTCAGGAGCTGATTGTGGCTCTCTCGCGGGGGCTTTTTATGGGTTGGAATGGTTTGTAGGGGATTTTTGTATTGTGGTGATTGAGTGGTTGATCCGGCACTATGCCCCAACGTAATGTTGATAAAAAAACAAAACAAAAAAACAATTCCAACCCACAATGACCAACTTCGGATTCCTCTAAGTCAACAACCACAACCTCAAGATTAGTTCTGTGAATAGTACTCGGGGGGTGCACGAAAGTGATTACCATTTTGTGGCGTACTTTGGCATGGAGTGATAGGACTGGTCTGGCATGGCCCACACTCAACCGGTCCTGTCACTTTGTGCCGGAAGATGTAATTCACTTTCATTCACCCCGAGTACTACGCTATAGTGTGCTCGGAGAAGGGAGAAAACAGCGTATTATACGGTGCAGGGCCAGGACAAAGACCTGTCTTCCCTTTGGTAAATTAAAGGTTCCACTGTGCCTGCATAAACTATTGGCAAACTGGCCTTCTATGCGTGTGAAGAAATCAAGGGCCAGCTCCTCACCCCATGACACCATGCAATACTTGCGGACCGCCGTCCCCAGTGAAGGCACAGAAAAAGTGATGGGTAGAGCATTGTATCCCCCCTAACCTCCACCGCCATGTCGAACCCTTGTTCGTGCCCCCAGCACATTACTGCTGCTCACCGCTACCATGACCCCCGCTACTTCTACTACCAACACTAACACTATTTGTAGGCTTGTAGACTTGTAATACTCTGAAAAGTTCAAATGGAGAACAAAGACAATGCCACCGCCTCCGCCAACACCAACCACACCAAATTATATTAATCGTTCTTTTTCTATTAAAGAAAGAATAACAAACGTAAAAAGACGAAAGCCACCAGGTATGAGAAAGAGAAAAGGGGGGAAAGAAAGAAAGGAAGCTTTTAAAAAGCAGCAAAAACACCATTCTTTCGCTTATTTATAGAATCATTAATTCGTTGATCATGCTTCATGGGTTTTTGCTTGTACGTCTGTTGGGGGAGTTCACCTCAGCTCTCGGAATCACTGACGCTAATGCAGCAACAGAAGGCGCAAAATGCAAGGGATATCTTTGCCCAAACTCCTCCTTCCCGCAGACTATCTGCTCTGCTCCTACTGCTTGGGCTCCGGAGCGAGTCAGGAGTACGCACGTTATCGGCGGGATGATTATCGGGGAAGGTGGTAAGTACAGGAGCGCGATGGAATGGGTGCGACGAGAGGGTCCCATAAGAACGATTCATGGACACCGCGGGGCGGAAATTCGGTTGGTGGGGGAAGGGGCGAGGGGACGGTGGCAAACCGCGGGTAAAAAAAGAATTGCTCACAGGAGCCGATGTACCGGTGGGATGACTTTGGGAAGGCGATGGGTATGGCGATTCTATTTGCTAATGTTAGAATCTTGCTTCTTCCGGATTGGATGGAAAGCGGGTATATCAAGGTGCGCTGACCTGTGTGCTGCGGAGCAGATGTTGACAAGGCTGGATGCAGTGGTTGCGTTGGACTTGCATACTCGTAGTAATACTGCTCAAACTCCTCGTCCCCCGATTCACCGTCCTCCGTCGGAAGTTGGATGTAGGACCCCTGGTCCCTCTCTTCCGGTTCCGTACTCGCGCTCTTCTGCTCCGCGATGGTCTCCAATAAGGATAGGCCAGGGAAGCGAGATATATCCCTCCCGCTAGGTGGTGAATTTGTCCCGTCAGGGTTTGGAGAGAGGAGATCGGCTGCCTGCGGCTTTGTTGTCTCGAAACATACTGACAGGGGGTCCTTATCGCCTTGACACTCGTCATCTGATGCCACCGGGGATGCTTCATAGATAGAGGGATGTGGAGAGCATCCGTCGTCGGACTCGTCCGCTAGAGGGTGCAAAGCCTTCCGTTGCTCACGACGGAGCCGGGGAGAGGGGGTAGATCTGAGGGCTGCTGGAGGGGAGTTCTCTGCCGAGGAGGGAGACGGTAAACCTAAACCGAGAAGGGAGACTCGCCTGGGGGAGGATGTAAAGGGTGGAAAGAAGTCGGCCATGCTGTAATTTTATTTCAGCAAGATAGGTGCAATATTGGTGGTATCACTGCACACAAAAAGCGCAACTAGCCTATAGTATGCACCAGCGCACCCGAGGAACGGCATAGACAAGAGGGGAAGAGGGGAGGGAAGAGGTCGAGTGAACTCTAGGACAGTTGAGGAGGGAGAGAGGAATTTTTATTTATTTTTATTTTTGCTTATTCTCTGGAGGGATTGGTGAGCGGAGGGAATGATGGGGTTGGGCGGGGGACGGAGAGGATGATGTAGACTACTAGTGCTGTGGTGGAGGGGTGGAAGAAAAGGTCAGTTTAGGGTTGTTTGTCAAGTGATCGTGCATGAATACTGTACCACCGTACTCATAATCTGATGATAACCATCAGGCACTAGCACGCTGAAATAAGAAGCCTAAAACTGGACCAAAGTCAGCGCTCTGAAAGGTTTAGTCTCGACTATATAGAGTTAGGATATGGCGTTTTATTGCGACTTGAGAAAAATCGAAGATAAAAACCGCATCTGAACATACAAGCGCCTGACAGTTCTCCCCAAGATAAGGGCATACCGGTATCATCGTGAGAGCATACAAGGCACAGGGCGAAAGTTTTCGCACAAGACAGGGATTATTTCTTGGGTTAACATAAATTAACTATGCGAAAACATCTCCCACTAACACTTGTATATAGATTATTGATAAATACGATGATACAAAGTGAACAAGTACCCGGGAATATGTTTCATACAAGACAGGGATTATTTCGCAGGGTAACCTAAATTAACTGTGCGAAAACATATCCCCGGGTACTTGTAGTATCGGCACCGCAAAGAGAGGTTTTTTTCCTTCTGGTCTCAGAACTGGACATAGTTTCCCCCAGTTCGGCTGGAAACCACCTCGTCCAGGATAGATGGCGGGTCTCTGCTCTCCCCCCACCGCCCGAATCTCATTCGCGGAGAAAGCTCCCATCGTGTTAACCCTGCAAACCACGTGGGCAACCATTGGAAAAGCCCTGCTGATTGATCCGCTGGTATTTCCTTTTAAGCTAAAGTTGGTCCGATTTCATATCACAAATGGGCCAACCCGCCTCAACCAAGTCTTTTCGCAGAGCGCGAAACACTGTCTGAGTACCGTACTTATAGGGTCAACTCGCTCCTCCCCCAAAGCGTTTAATGCCTCTTCACTGTTGAAAGCGAGGCGAGCAACGACATTCTCATAAACGTGTACCCTTAGGTTCAAGTTATAAGATGCGTGCTTGCACTGGACTATTATCAACTTGCACATCTAACAACCTTACCCAAGGTGAGTCTACCTTTGCAGGTACTCTTGCCCCGCGATGGGTTCCAGTTTTGAGATGGCCAGAGTAAGCAATTTTCCCTCTATATTATGGCACTTACAAGCTATTCTAATCCCTGTTATATAGCAGTCGGTCATTGTATCCTTCCCCTGCTCGGCTTATTCAGCTCCTACTAATGTTCTCACGCCGGTCTGGGCACTGTATGCTGCCATATAAAGGGACCGGGCAAGCTCCTATGAAAGCTACTGGCTCGGCCAGGGCAGTTATATCTGTGCTGTAATACCATGTGCCCTATACAGCAGCACGACAGAAAGGGCAAGACGTAGGATCTTGGGAACGGCAATGAGAATGTCCCGGCAAGAAGCGTTCATTCACTTGTTCACGTTAAACAGGATATAATGGTATTACAGGATGGGGTATTATACTACCATAGTTCAATAGTCACTCGGTCTCGTGAAATTGATTTTCTAGCTCCTAGAATTGTGTCATTTTGTTTGAAATCATTCAGTCCCGGGGGGGACACGAAAAGCAACAGCACGATAGGCTCAGGCGCTGCGGCAGATCAACAGGTTTGAGGAACGACGGGATATACAAGGGCCCCGCTCGCGTATCTTGGTTACGTTTCTCGCTACGGCGTTGTTCTCCTTGCTGCCCCCGAGCCCTTACCTCATGTAGCCTATTCCTAATTCACTTGAGCCTCCCACACTCCACTCCTCCCTCCCCCCGCCATCCACGTGAACACCATCTCGTCATCCCTTAAACCTCCTTCCTCCAATCTCTGTCATCCAAATCGACAGAGCCTTAGAAGCTGTTTGAACTTCAATACACCTGCCTTCCGCACAAAGCCTTCTTCGAAGCTCCCTTATCTCACAAGTCCTGCTACCACCAAACACAGGATCTAAGACGAATTACCGGTTCGAATCTGTTGAGCCAAGCGTGTCTCTCCCCTCCTTCCTGTCAACAAAACTTCGCCCTAAATTCACGGCAAGTCCCAGAAGCTTCATCACTATCATCTGGCAGAGCTAAAATGAAGCTGAATTATACCAACGCAAGTTTAGCCTCTACTCCAAGTCAACGAAACGAAGTCTGACTCTCTACAGCGGAAAATTTTCGGGACCAAGCTAGGAGGGGTGGTGAGAAGGGACATCTTTAGGCATGCTCAACCCAATAGCAAGCCCACCTCCGCCTTGAAGGATAAACGTTTGGAAATCAACCTTCAGGGGAAGTCTCTCTGCGATGATAGCTTAAAACTCATCTGTGAAGCTCTGACCGAAAATCTTGAGGCTGGTTATATTCACCTTGATGAGCTTAATCTGGCCGAGAACAATATCACTGTTGCCGGTTTAAAGTGCCTGTGCGAGGTTATACGGCTAGCGTGTAAAGACTTAAAGGATCTTGATTTGAGATCTAATGAAATTGGGGTTATCTCAGAGGAGGATGCCGATATCTGGGAGGACTTCCTGGATAGTGGGCTTAGATTTGTATAGCCCTTTGCGTGGCTCATGATACAGGTTTTATCGGCTAAGTATGCAAACAGGTTTCGTCGCTTCGGAGACTCGATTTGTCCAACAACACAATTGAGGACAGGGGAATTGAGATATTTGCCAAGGTCTATTCGAGAGAGCTCCCATTAGTCTTGCCACGCTCGTCTCGTCCCACGTTGTTGGAGAGTTCTGATGAGGAATGGGGCGTGAGTTCAGAGAGTGATCAGGATGACTTAGATCCTCCTCCTTCGTATCCTCAAGTTAAGCCAACACAGTTCCCGAAAATTCCAGCGACTTCAGGATCCCCATCGAGTCTTCTGTCAAACCCGAAGTCCAACATTTCTTGTGGTGGTGAGTAAACCAGGTTAGATGTCTTACAGTTCGCTGATGAGAGCTCTATAGCTGGGTCCTTTAACCGGCAACCATCAGACATTTCGGCTACTTCTATTTCGGCCACTTCTGGAGGGGTAGAACTCCATGGAATCAGATCGATACCTTACCTGATACTTACAGATACTTCTATAACCGATAGAGCTGCACTTTTCCTGTCATACATTGTTCCTGCCCATCCCTTACCCGAGGATTTGCTCAAATACCTACCTCCTCCGCGTCCAGGAATTCAAGCCGAGACTCTACAGACTTATGACACCGCGTCCGGGTGTCAGGGGATAGTTTATCAACCAAACCGTAACTTCACCCAACTTGGGCTCAAAGCTCTTGAATTGGCGAACGCTCTTCGAACGGGGACTCCATCAGCAGGAAACCAGAATGCATCTAGAAGCAGACGTTTTTCGGACGTTTCTATCCCCGTAATTACTCCCACAAAGCATAAGCGGGAGAGTGTTGGGAGTTGCCACCCACTCCACATATCACCGATTACGGGAACATTTACATCGGAGCTAGAGCGGGTTAGGGGTAAAATCCAGGGTATGCTCTTAAAGAATGAAGGTGTTTGTGCCGTGGAGCAATGGTCTGTTGCCGTAAAAATGTTATCAATTTGTAGGGCAATTTTATTCAGAGGCGAGCCAGTCACTCCTGAGTCGGGTCCATCACCCCCCCCAATACTACCTCAGGATTCAACCGGTAAGAGTGGGTATAGTTCTTTAGGATTGCCTCCCCATGACTCGCCCCTCACGAATCAAGTAGATCCGCCTAGCCCCGTTTCGAAATTCCAGAGGCTCTCGCTCGGCACTCCTCCCCAGGGATGGGGAGGAATCTCTTCAGAGAATTCACAAGGAGTCATAGACCCCCCGGACATATCTCTCTATTCAATCCCTCCCCAGGACATTATCGAGTCATCCCGGGAGGCCTCTTGCAACCGAAAACACCTAGAAAAGGCACTCCCTGGGTCTCTAGAGGTGGACACCTGGATCGCAATAATCGCCTTTGCAGTGGACCCTAAAGGCATCCTTCCAGAAAAGCAACGCTACAACATCGTAGACTGGGCTAGAAGTAGCGAAACCTTGGCCCGTGAAAAGGAGCTTTCAGGCAAGACAAAGGCTGTCCAGATATGGAGGCTTTTGGAGGGTATCGAATGCTTAGGGTTTGATGTTTAAGGTCCGGACCCTCTTCCATTATTGGCTGTGTTCGTTTTTTCTCCCTATGGTTTCCTCTATCAAATCTGTAGTCCTCTCCTACTGCTATAAATTTGGATACATTTTCATAAAAAACGATTCTCACGCTTTACTTTTCTCCCCTTCTCTGTCTTGATATTTTACTTCATTCTTTTTCCCTTCTTTCTCACTAGATCCGCTAGCTAGGCGCAGAGGTTGTAAAATTCATTCTTGTTTTCGGTGAGGGCTTAGCTCAGAAAAAACAAGCCATTTCGATAACATTGGGTGCTATAGCATGGTGAAATGAACATAAACTGGCGGAGAAATTAGATATCAGGGGCACCGAACCAGAATCCGCCCTCTATATTCCCAAGTTCAAAGATAACGCGGGTGTCGTAAGCAGATAACAGTATAGTTCTTATTGTGCCTGAAAAGGAAAGCCGAGAGACCATAGAGTTTAAAAACAATTCTTCCACCTCCTTATTTTCTCTTTACCCCCCTATTCCTCTATCCACCACAAACCTACCAAAACTATCATTGACCTTACTCAACTATTACCATATCATCCAAGGATTAGTTCATCTCCGGGCTTCTGGGCGATATATCAGGGGCCATTTGGGCCCGCTCCGCGTCTGCAATACAGGTAGGGGTCTACTATCCCATCCATTAACATTTAACGGTATGCTAGTACGCAAGATATAGGGAAAATATTTACCATCAGCCTGGCCATATTATTACACCCGCGGAGGGCCGGGGTGGAAATAAAATAAGAAGCTAGTTCCCCCAAAGGGAACTTGCTGCTATGGCAGTATCATATTTTTTCAGGGAGAGGCAAAGTGAATTCCTAATTTGGGCCGCGGCAGTCGACAGCCTTATACAAAGACCAGAATACATTTTGGGGCTGGGATTCACACTAAATGGGCTTCCGGAACACGACCCCCTCCTAGTGCCTGACAACTCATAGGATACACCCAAGTGCCCCGAGCCAAGGGAGGGACAAGAAAGGGCCACACAGAATCTTACTCGCAGTTACGCACCCAAGCACAGATTCAGACTTAAGCGCGCCCGCCTCAAAGTGCGAAGTTCAAAGGGCCCACGCTAATCCATCACTGACGCCACACACAAGCGAAGCCCCCACACAAGGGCCAACACAATCGTAACTGTTTTATCTTTCACGGTCAGGGTGCCCATTTGGTACCGGGACGTGAACCCACAAAAAGCGCCGTCAACCTTTCACGCATAACAGAGGTATGGCCCTTTCCAAACACGTTACGAACCATCCACTCGAGTACCGTACTCACCTATGCCTTAGTTCCGACAGTCCGGTTCATATATATTATAGGTTTGCAGGGTAACCCGGAGCTGCCCGGCTAATCGAAGTTGGGAATTTCTATGCGGGCTACTGTTGGTCAAATCAGGCAACACAAGATCGTCGATGGGTTTCTGGAACGTTTCTTTTGCTCTCAGGTGGACCAAGACCGACCCTGGGTGTGCCGCACTCCACCGAGAGCCCCAAACGCCCGACCCGTTTCCGTTGGGTAAATGCCAACATACCGGTAATATTGTGGGAGTCTTTTTACACACATTGTCGGGAGCTCAATGGACCACATGACACCCCCTTCAATTCCCAGAGGATACAAATCGGAACTATCATAAAGTGGGAATTTCCTATGCCTGTCTGTGCCAATTTACAGCATGTTGGCTTTGGGCCCTTTCTTTTTTTTCTTGCCAGTTGTCTCCTAGGCAGATCAACCCCTGATTCACCATTCATGTCCTATCACTCGAGCTTCGTATAGGCTGCAGCCAGGATCCTGACCTACTGGTATACTAATCTAAATAATTTTCTAGGCGATAATCGCATGAGCGTGAAGACACTTATTTAGTGCATTAGTGAGCACGCAGGCAGACACGCCTCGCGTTCCTTCCGCTCATTCGTCGAGCAAGTAATTAATGCTTGATATTCCTGGGGGTAGGCATAATAGGGCGAGCAGCTGACGGAAGTAGCGCATCAATAGCGCATCACTCAGGTCTCGGAAACATGCGTGACGGACAGCTGATGACCTCCATGCGTTGTTCATCGTTGATCACTCGCGATGCTCGTTGTGCATCGCCCGCTTTGGCCTCCAGGGGCCGAGAAGGAGCATAGCACATCTTCTCCATGCAGCGCGAAGCGAAAAACAAAAGAGCAATCGAGAACCAGCAGTTAAGACATCTCGTTTTCTCTCTATCGTACGAGTGTTCTCGAGTACATGCATGGCAGGAGACCCCCAGCTCCAGCCTTTGGCCTATTTCCTGAGGCATGACTCCACAACTGCGGTACTATCGCGGACACTGGTCTTAGCGCAGCAGTAATACCGATTAACATTCGCAAGAGATCAAAGCCAAACTGCTCGATGTCTGGGAGAAAAGCTCCGAAAGTGACGCATCATTACTTTTTCCTGAGGGGCCGGAGGATCCTTGGGCAACGCACAGACTCATTTTTTCGTGTTTATCGCCGCACCGATGCGACGGATTTCAATTCCGGTCCCTTGTACTCTCGCGGCCGAGTTGAAGTTTGACACCTAAGGTGGCAATTCCCTTACCAGGTGTCCAACTTCAACTCGGCTGGGCTGGTCGCCTTTCTTGCTTATGGATTGAGGAGCTGGTTGGGCGATAGCCGAATGAATGGCGGGAGGATCATGACAAGACAAACAAAAGATAGTCTAACGGAGCTAGTGGAGGGAAGGTTAACCCAGCGGCACTGCGTAAGGGCCGTCGAAAAGCAGGAATTGTGACTTGGGAATTGTGCCCGAGATGCCTAGCTAAGATGCTTGAGGTGGCACCTCACACAAAGCACGAAGAATGATCCGGGGAACTCACTGGACCGATGAAATTAGCTGCTTATAGGCAAACCACCCTTGCTCAACGTACCTCAACCTCAGGGGCCTTCAAATTGGGGCGCGAAAACTTCCAGGCTTTGGTGTGTCTTAAAGATCGCACAAGTGGCAACTATCGCAGCCCTAAAGAATCTTGACGATCTGAGCGAAACCGAAAAAACAAAAAAGATACGCCCCATGCCATAAGCAAATGTACGGGTAGTCATTGACTAATCAAATAAAAATTAAAAACACCATAATAGGGTGAAGCTCTATTTGAAAAAACAGGAGAAATATGTTCTCAACCCCGCTCAGATCGTCAAGAGTTTTTAAAATCGTAATGCCATCCTCATCTCTAGTGTTGAGCTCGGATCACTGAGGTTTGCGGGACTTTGGTGCCCCAACCAAAAAGAAAGAAAGAAGTCATCAAACCACCAATTCACCTTGTGGATCGAGGTTACTGCCATATCCTGTGAGAGAGGCTGGGATCACTTTGCGCGCGAAGCGATAAATACTTGTAGGACATTTGGTGAGTAATGGCCGCTTTTAGAAAACACTGCTTTGTCAACACGTATCACCACCGAGCAATAGAGATATCATATCTGAGGAGGTGAGCATCAGAAGGTTCGAAATGAGTGACCGTTGCGTGCACGAAAGGTCTTTGTACTCGTACCAGTGCAATCCAATCTTCAAAAAAAGCAACACTTCATTTTCAAGGACCTGAGCTGAAAGCTTCGCAGTAGCTCCAGCCCTTAGCCAACGGCGGATTCGTACCACCTTCGGGAGTGAGCCTCCTGCTAGAGCGTAGTGTCTCCAGGAAGCTCAGAGGCGGGGCGCAGGGTAAAAACAATTGGAAGCAGAACTGGGATCGGTACGAGCACCGTAAATCCAAGGGGAAAAATCAACCCTTTCGGTACCTTCGATCCACCCGAGTTCCATCGGCCCCTCCATGTCCCTATTGTGCTCTTACGGGCGCGGTGCAATACGGCCTGATGCCCTGGCCCCCGGCATCCTCTAGGACAGTATCTGACTTGAGAAGAACGAACAACGCATACATAGGGCAGGCTCTACTAGTACTCTTAGGCGAAAGTAAGGCTACTGTACCCCCCCTTTTCTTTTTCTTATGGTACACAAGGAAGAAAGGAGGAAATCCTGGAAATAAGTTAAATACACTTCCCGGACATCATGATTTCTTATTACAAGTACGGCGCCCGGAGCCTTCTACGCTAATTTATTGACTAATATTCATGGACGAATAATAGGGCGTAGAATATTAGGCTTACGGTACCGGTACAATACCGGACAGCGCAGAGGGCTGGATGCGGTGCATTCCCGAAACGCAACTGAATAAATAATACTTCCATTCCTCTTGCAACATCGCCACCATTTATTGCTAGGATGATCGGCATGCAGCAAGCAGCAAAAACTCGGATAAGGCTGAGATGGACCAAAAATAATGGCTGCGCAGAAAGAGGAAATGGTTTTTTTTGTTGTTCCTGCGCATGCAGATGCCCCCCAGAATCGGGGAGACTCATGGGGGTGGGTTGATGGTTCCAACCGAACCTTGCAAGCAGAAACGTAGCGGGTAGCGATCCATGCAAGCAGGATGCAAGATCCATTTTTCCACCGTTGTAATTTCGACCGTTTCAAGTTTTTGGGTTTTGGGGCTATTCGCCAGTTTTACCATAGGACTGGTGGCGAGATCTTCTTGGGTAAAAAAGAAAAGGGCCCTGAGTAAGGGGGAGGGGGAGGGGGCGCAAGTTCAGACGTCTGATATGAATGGCTGACCCTATAATTTGGGAGTGCTGATATCATAGGCTGGTGGAAACACCGAAGGGATGTCAACGACTGCTTCCCAGGATATCTGATCTATCGATCCATCTCTTCTGTTCCGTTACGGTATTCACGCTGCTCTGCCGGTGGTTCCGCGAATAATGATAACGATCGTGAATTTGAAAACGCAAAAAATGATATTCCAGATATCTGCAGTACAACAGCAACAACCAATTTGTGGGAAGATGGGTGGGGATGGAAGTGGAGAGCGAGAATGGGTCGTACGTAGTCCATCATAATGCATGGCCTTGGGGGGAAGCCGGGATCCCCGAGTGGGGAAGGAAAAATATGATACTCCCAAGAAGACAGAATTAACCATAAGAAAAGAAAAGAAAAGTCATCAAAACTAATGATAAAAAAGATAGAGCCTTCCCGATATCTAGTCCACCCTTTTTCCATGCTCTAAACCAATGACCCATGTTCTCCGCAAGTGCGCCAGTTCCATGTAACTCTATGATAATAACGAATCAGAAAGAAGAAATATGAAAAAAGAATGGAAAAAAGAAACGGGCTCGAACTTGATATAGAAAGGTATCATGGCGAGTAAAAGGAGTGGGGGCGTAAGCAAAGTGAAAGATAATGATGATGATGATGATGATGATGATGATGATGCGCTGGCCTAGACAAATAATCAAGAAGACGGGGAAAAAGGGAAGAAGAAGAAAAAAAAGCACGAAAGAAAAAGAAAAGAAAAGACCCAAAACAACAAATTTCCACCGATGAGAGAAGCTAGTGGGGGAGGAGAGGTAGGTAGTTGCTATACGGTAGCTTGTTTCGCAAGAAACAGGCATTTCCCTGGGGCAAAATGTCTACGGAACAAGCCCACCCTCATCCTCATCCTCAGAAATAGTCATGGTTAGAAGAGCCATGCGAGAAGCCATCATCCTCCCCGCCGTCGGTTGGTGGGGGTATTAGTGATGAATCCAAGGTAGCGCTAATGCTACGCTCTAGAACCGGCAAGCCCTGGTCATCATCCTCGCCGAGTGCGGATTCAGTATGGGAAGCCGAAATGAAACGTCCACAACAACCTCCACCACCACCAACAAATCCACCAATCCTACGTCCTCCGATGGTAATATCTCCACCACTGTGTAGAGGAGCGGCCATATTTCTCAAATCACAACCGTTGCACTTCACGTGTTGACATTCGGACCATGTGCAGACGTTCTTCTCGGCTTGGACTGTCATCCAGCCGTTGTCGCATTTGCAGCAGCGCCAGCGGTAAGGCATCGTTTTTTCTGTTTTTTCTGTTCGGATTCTCCTTTTTTTTGGGAGGGGGGAAGGGGGTTGAGGATGGTTAAGCTTTGTGCTTGTGAGCTGCGGTGCTGGACATCGGATGGTGGTGATGTTAGTTGGGCCTCCAGACAAAAGCTACCGGTATTGCTACTGGTAGTCTAAACGCGGAACTAAGCTAACCTATCAATTGACTGAGGTCCTGTTTTGAAAATTCTCTCGTGCCTTTTCTTTTGCTCTTTTCTCTCTTTTGGGAGGTTATATCTCTCTCTACCTTGGGCGCACTAAGGAGGCAAAAGAAAAGAAAGGAAAAACTTGTCAGCTCATTCTTATCGATAGAATTGATATAAATAGTTGGATGACGTACGCTTCAGGGATTCCCTAGCTAGCAAGCAAATAAGCCCTCACTCCGTTGCCCGGTGTGGGATACCGTCGAGCTGTTCGGGACAGGTATGATAACAAGATGTACGAGTATTCCAAGGCCCGAAGCAACAACAGAGTTGGATGAGTGGTGGTGATCGTAACGTGTGTGTGTGAAGCAAGTAAGTGTACTGACAGGGCTGACTGGCGTGAATGCAAAACTGGGAGGGTGGAAAACGAGGTGGGAGAAGTTCCTTTATATACGTTATTTTGCTGATTCCTTTTTTTTCCCTTTCCCATTTCTCTTACACACTACCTCTTCCCACCCTCGTATCCCGCCCCACCACCATCATGCTCCGGGGTATGCCTTCCCACTCACTCACTCATTCAGATTTCTAGGGTATCTTTTGAAACAGGCTTACTTTTTCCTTTTTTTATTATTCTACTTTTGCTTCGTGCTTAACTGCTTGCTTGCTTGCGCAAGGCATAATTGTACTTTTTCCTGTCAAAAAGGGTCCTGGCTTCTCCATCCGTCTATTCATTCCTTCCTCTGATCCCCCATCCCCTGTCCGTTACCCAATCCTGACCCTCCCCCCCCCCAGAACAACTCTGGAAGGTATACAATGGAATGGAAGCTGTTGCAGCCAGTTGGCGGATGGATCGAGGGGCACTTCGGCCTGATAGAGATGGGGGGTTCTACACTTCTGACGAAGCAAGGCTGAGCAGAAAAAGAAAAAAGAAAAAAAAAGAGGAGAGAGAATGCCAAAGAAAATAGATGATTATCTCAAAAATAACGGCATTACGCAGTACAGTACTACTGGTATTGATACGTTGTTCTGTACCCTATCGTACCAGTGTACAAGCCAGGTTCTCTTGCCTGCCCCCCTCCCATTCCCCACCGCCCGCTCACTCACTCGCTCATCCGCTGGCACTCTCTTAGCTCACCGCCCGCGCTCGTCCGTAGAGCAGGAGCCGCCCTACTGTACGGTACTATACGTTGTTCTACATGTGTATCCAGCCGTGGAAGGAACGATAAATAATGTTTCTAGAAAATGGTACCTAATTTATTTCCCCCCACCGACGTGTTTGATGCGAGGAAACAGCTGGTCTGACTATCTATCCGTCCAGCAAAGTTAGCTGATACTGAATGGTTACAGCCAGCTAGTTAATCGGCCAAACGAATAGAGCTATCATGGATCCGGTGGCCCATCACCCGCCGTATTCTAATCCTCTGGGCTGCGCTGCTCGAGTAATGTTGCACTTTCCATTACTTCCACCACCTCCTCCACCACCTCCTCTTCCCCTCCTCCGTCCTTTTTCCCATGCTTCATCTTTCCCTCTGCACATGCTCCCAGACTGTGCACCCCGCCATGACGAAGCCGTGCATGGTATGTGCGAAAGATCGAACGATAGCTACCGGTATTTTACTCTTGGAGTTGGGGCAAGTGGGCTCAACCAATGCGCTGCTGTGCTCGGGTATTACCCTTGGCCAATTGGGGGAATTGCGTGCGCGAATGCAAAATGAGAGCTAGGGCAACAAATTTTCTTACATCAATCTGCATAGGATGGAGAAATTGAGCAAAGATGCAGTTCATTTTAAAATGGCCATTATTTCCTTTTCGTCGATTTATCTTTTTTTTCTTTTTTAGTATGATATTTTAAATGTTGGCGCCGGATGCGGGTGGTGCGAGATGCAGGTTATTGGTCACGTTGTCAGCCCGCGGTCAAAAAGCAAACTACCGTGGTGACAGTTCTTTACGTAGGGGAGTTTGGGAGAGGTGCGCGCCGTGTGCGCTTCCAGAGTGCTCTACAGACCCCGAAGAGAGTGTCTCTAAATATTTTTCCCTTTTCCCAGGTATTCTTCTGTTTCGTGGCCTAACTACAATACGGCATGATGCCACAACCATACTATTGCCCACGATACTACTCAAGTAGTACCCTCTTCCCCTTTTCAAAGCGGATTGCTAACATCAAGAAAAACAGGGAAGAGATAAGGCCGAAAAATTCAGGCGTCTGACCCCCCCCCTCGCTACGGCGCACAAGCAATCCGAGCATCTATTAGCGGAGGGGAACGGTTCAAGGACGAAAAGGGGGGAGGAAAAACATCTCACATGATCTCTGGAATTCCGCTGATCCGGTTCTGCGATAGAAGAGCTCATCGCCTGTCACCAGTGGGGAATTTCACTTGAGGGGTACCTTAATCAAGGCCTAATTGGCGGGTTATAGACAGGCTAATTTCTGTTACGAGGTTGCTTCTACCGGTGATAGTCGATAAGATGTGTTATCGGAATGTTTAGAGCTTCCAAACGAAACGGATGTCGGAAGAGATTACCAGGTACCATGGCGTCTCCCTCCAACGTGTTACTAGATACTGCAAGTCCAAGCGTTGTAGCAACTGGGTTCAGCTTCTCGTTAGACTACTGCACGATACACCTTCCCCTCTATCTCTTCCCCTCCTCCCTCCTCGTTTACCGCACCGGCAGTCTAGCTCTCGCCCGATCCAATCGATTCCAATCAGTGTGCACTGATTCCAACCGTGACAATACCACTACCAGCGCTTAGAAAAGACAGTTGGCTCCACCCCTAATCTCAAACGATGAGGTAATTAAGGTTCTCCTCTAGGACTTTAATAACGGTTTTACAGAGTCGACTCCCGTGACGTGCCGCTTACAGATGCATTGGTGATCATTCCGTCACACACGTCTCTTAATTTCATCACCATCATACCCAGCCAACACTGCTTACCATTTCGTCCAGTGTCTCATGGGTTGTTCATCTTCATTCCTTTGGTCTATGGACACATTAGAATATACCGTACTTTCCCTCAATCAATCACTCAGAACACACGTGCCCGCCCGGGAGATCTACGGGGGGGGGCTCGGGATCGTCAGGGTTTCTTTGAGGCTTGCGCCTGCCGTGAAACTCGACGGATCACTTTCCATTGCTTGTTTGACGCCGCTATCATACCATATCATACTTTCACATTTTCTTTTATCATTTTTTTTTTCGACTGGCCAACCGTCTCACTCCTTGTCTATATCTATTTAGTCCTCTTTTTATTGTTTAGTTTAGCTCACGGGTACGTGAGTCGGTGTCCAGATATTTCACTCATGAGGTTCGGCTTTCTCTTATGGTACGAGTATTGTACTATTTGCACTCTTCAGATCCTATTGCCGTTACCCTATTGGCCCGATCCCTTAGCCCCACTCCCTTCTCTTTCTCCTCATTGATGTGGGGGCCCTGGGGGGGGAGTAGAGGTGGAGAGAGTTTGCCAATTATCAGGCATTTGTCACACTTGCTCAAGGCTGGCGAACAAGCTCTTGGCGGAAAAATCCGACTAGAATTGGAAGAGGAAACGAACGCTGGATGCGGATACCCGTCCCCATCAGATTTGGGCGTGGAGAGTATCGCTGATAAGTTTTCCAGCCATGTGGGTGGCTCGCCTCGTGCTTCTTGTACAACGGGTTCTTGCGCGGTGCGCACCGGTCTTCACGAAAGAAAAGAGAAAAAGAAAAGAAAAAAGCCCACTCAGGCACAAGCGGGCCTTGCGGATAAATAACAAGAGAGAACCCGACGCCGTACAGCGTTAATCTCGAAACCAACAGTGAGTGACCAGCTGATCGTGAGACTGATCGGATGGAAAAAAGAAAAAGAGAAGAAGAAAAGTAAAACTTATTGAATACTGTACTCTTATCATCACTCTTGCGCCCCGAAAGCTGGTTACTTGTCGTGCGCCTGACCATTAACATGAAATACAGTCTAACGCTGCACTGCACTGCATCACGCTATACTTGACGATAGGACAGGAAGGAAGGAAGTGGGATCAAAGGGAGAAAATACTACTCCCCCCCATCCACTATCCATCCACCCATCCACCCATCGGTACCACTCCTGCCAAATGTCTAGTGCACGTCACTACCGGTACATAAGGCCTACCTTCCTTCCCGAAGGAAGAGAGTAGGGCGGGGGAGGGGGAGAAGTACGCTTCGCAGCGCCATTACTGCCACCTCCCGAGAGCGAGAAACAGCAGATTGTTAGAGATTGGGGAATCAGGGTGGAGGCAAGAGGCCACGGTCGCAGATTGTTCCCTTCTGGATTCTTTTCACCTGCCTCTTCTTCGATTGATCAATCAATCGAGCGTGTTTTTGTGGAACTTTACCCTGCAACCCACACCAAGGCACCAACCATACTGCGAAGGGCTATAACTCGCGACTACTAACTCGTGCTTGGAGTGCTTCGAGACGGCAAGTGCTAATGCGGTCGGCGTGCAATGTCGTGCTGGTATACTGGTGGTATTACGTTGGACGTGGGAAGTGCTTGGGAGTACCGTATGATATAGTTAATATAGCATTGGCAAAAGGACTGAATTGAATTGAGTTTGGATTCAATTGGGCTGCAACTACCAGAGGATAGACACGAATACGCAAGCGAAGGGTAAAAGTACTCTAAAGTAAAGTAAAGTAGATAAATGAATAAAAAAAGTCTAGCTGATAAAACAACTTCCCAAGCACGCCCCAGCAAATGAGAAAATCGGAAATGGAATTTCGAAAAGCTCGAGACCGGCCGTCCATCAATCAATCAATCAATATCAGGCCAAGCACTGCATAGGGCATCCAAAGAAAAAAGAAGCAGAACGCGCAGGAACATGTAAAAGAAAAAGAGCAGCCCTGTGCGACAACGAAGACAAAGTTATAGTAAGCACCGCACGCCCGGAAAACAAACAAACCTAAGGTTTGTCTGCCTGGTCTCTGCGATCCAGGGTCCTAGTAGGACAGCACAAGACAGCTCAGCAGATATCATACGTGGGCAGGCAGTCCAGGAGGAAGGTGCCGCAGCCCCACGATGCTAGAGAGCATCCATGTGAAGGGTCAAGGGGTTAGTTAAGTTAAACCACACTTCCTCGGAACGGGAAAGGCAAAACGAACGAATAAGTCGCCGCCGCCGCCTCGTAGAACATCGCACACGGACGAGGTGCAAAGAAAAGAAATATGAAAGAGTGAAAAGTTGTAAAAAAGATCACAATAGCGGAGCCGGGTAGATCGTGTATCGTAGGGATAGTTTTGCAAACTACGCCCATAGATGAAATAGTAGAAAAAGGGAGAAAAGAGCAATTTCCAAAAAGGTAATAAAAAACGGTCCGGAGGCCCTTTCTCTCGGCTTTTCTTTTCTTTTTTGTCCCACCATAGCCCAGCCTACTGCCTTCCATGCGGATCTAGAAAAAGTAGAAATTAAGGGGAAAAAAGAAAAGAAAATGGAAAAATGGGGACAAAAAACAATAAAGGAAATAACCCTTAACCGCGCTTCCATTCCCGAATAGGATAACTAAGCGAGTAGCGTGGGATTTCGCCAAACTCCATGTGTAACCAACCGATCTAATCGCAAATCCCGAATGACGTGAAACTCCGTTGCCGTAGTGAATGATCGTCGCAACCCGCTTTTTTATATTTTTTCATCATCTATCTGTTTGTGAAATAGAAATCTATGGAGGGCGACAATTAATTCGAAGTGGGAAACTCGACTCCTTGTGAACCGAAGTCGAAGTCGAAGGTTCGATGATTGGTGGTGTGCTGAGCGAGATCGTTGGGTGGATAAGTAGTTGTAGGTAGGGGGTGGTTGAAGGTGTTGGAGCCAGGCTCGCTCACCCCGAGAATCGGAAATGATATCGGAGATGTCACAGGAAGAGTTGTATGAGCAATTGGGAAGGTGGATGGTCTCAAAGATGCAAAGGAGTGTGCTTGCTGCCTGTGTCTGCGACGAGGTATGTACCCGCAGTTGGCACAGCCAACATCGAGGAGAGGATTGTGGGGCCCATAGCCGCAGCTTGGCTAAACCAAAAAGAACATCATGGTAAGTCGCGCATACAATGAGTGGGATCAGGTCGGGAATTCTTTCACTTACACAGTACCAAGCATCGGGGGTTGATATAATACCAGCGCTGTTGGCGGACATGGTCTTGAGATGAGTATGGGTATTGGTTTGTGCCGAAGACATTTTAAAAACGGGAAAGTGGCAGAAGATACGGTGTTGTCTTAATGTATTGTGGGAACTGCTTTGTGCCGTGGAGGAGGTAGGGTGGTCGAAGGCTTGAAGGAGAGTATGGATGCGTTCTTGTTCTGAGAATGATGGAGAAATGTCTGGATGAGACCTCAAACCAAGGAACTCCCTGGCCTTTTATGCTGGAGTCAAGAAGGAGACAGAAGCACGGTAGAAGAAAGGCGGGTTAAGGTAATTGCAGAACGTAGGAGTCAACATTAGCAAAAAGATGCGCATACACAGCGTGCTGCTATCTCCAAGCCCACCCTCCCCGGGGAGGAGGGTGGTAAGGCAATGCTCGTAGGTCCGGAAAGCCGTAACTAAACACTCAAGGCTCTCGGGCTGGTCATGGCCATGACGAAATTCACTACGAACAGTCTTCAGCTGGATGGATGGCCCTCGAGAGATCGCCTTGTCCTCTGCTTTAGCAAGGGAATCCGACACCATGAACACCGCCCAGATATGACTGAATAGAGATACCTTAAAGGGAAGACATATGTGACACACAAAGTACTTCATACTCCGGGAGATATAAACATGCTCTGTTTTCGGAATATCTAGAGAGGAATGAAGCGGCTTCCCTCGGCGTAGTTAGGTAGAAGCACTCGGAGGTGATGAAGGGTACCGTCGATCATCCTGGGGACGTGCGCAGCAGTAAAAACTCTAGGCTTGCAGAAAAAGGAGTCATATGGATAGTGGTAAACAGTAGAGTACGTAGAAATAAGACGTACCCTATAGGCCAACGGTCAAAGGCCACCAACCTCCTAATTCTACAATATTGGCGAGGTGAGTCGCTTCCTAACCCGAACCATTTTGGGTAGGTAGATAGTGATAACAAAAATACCTGGTATTTTAAGATGCCGGTTCGCAAATTCGGGCTCTGCGGGCCAGGAAGCGATCGCTGGTACTGGAACTGACCCATAAACCAGTGTCCGGGTGCGAATCATAAGTGCCTACTAGGCTAATAGAACTTCTAGAACACTCGTGGCCGGTTGGTGCCTTGTCGGACGGAACCGCTGAGGGTCGTCACCGTAGGGTGGGGAGTTGGCAAGTATTATTGTGGGTAAGAGGTTTGTGGGAGACGAGGGGTGGTCCGTGGTTGTCATCTCCATTCTTGCCCCAATCACCCATCAGCTTCAGGGATGCCTCCGGTCGGTGGACGCAAATAGTAAACCCCAACCCTAGGCTGCGGAGCCTCATCTTGGCGCACAACGTTCGTGTTTGGCATGGGTTTCACTATATCATAGCCCATACCCATTTGCCCTTCCCATACCTTTGTGGGCATCCAAGTAATAAGCCCGAAGGCGGATAAATAAGGCTTCTGGCTTCGTGGGAGTGTTTTCCCTCCGTTCCGTCACTTTTTCCTTGTATCATACAAAAGAATCTGGCTGTGCTGAGAAACTCTGCTGGAGTAGCCTTGGTAAAAAGTGCCTCCTGCCCCATCGTGATTCGTGAGTTGGTATATTGTTTTCATTGTGCTGCTCCACCACTGAGGATCCGGACGAGCTGTCAATACCCAAGTGCGCACAATCGTAGAGGGGCGAGTGTATTCAGCGACTGGACCAGCTGAGATATCAAAACAGATCTCCTTCCATCCGCGACCAGCCACTCTAATTTCTCAATTCTCTGGAATGCCGCCCCTGGCAAGAGCCCGTTAGAGCTTCATCAATCGAGTAAACTCCCCGAAAAATAAATGCCGACATGTAAGCGCTGTCCCGTGAATGATCATGAGTCACGGTCCGAAAATATTGGGATCCTTGTCTGTTCTGGCTGCTGCGTTGCGGGGTTGGGTTGCCCAGAACGCCCATCGCTACCGCATCGCCGCTGATAATGAACCCCTCCTGACCCCTCCTCCTTGAATGCCTATCGTATCCATCCCACTTTGATCTGCCGTCCATACCATGTTCTTGATCCTCTGGCCGGGAGAACGCTGACGTGGAGGAGCGAGTCCACTTGTTTCTTCCCCCGACCATTGGTTTCTGGAGATGCAAATTCGCAAACCGTGCCTTCGTAAGCGAGCTTCGTCTCCAATTCGTAACAAGTGGTTCGTTATTCCCACCCAAGTAACTCACAGCTACCGGCTCCTGATTTCTCCGGGAGTGTGTAGTACCGTGGGGAGGTGGTTCCGTAATAGCTAACGGTTTAAGCTATTCCAATCCATTGGCGGGGAGTTTGTGAGCCGGGTTTTCATCTATATTGCGTCAATGAAACTTTGCCCTGATGACTCGTTCCGCTTCAGTGAAATTGGGAACAGGTGACAATCCTTCAACCAAAGGTGCGTTGTGCCTTGTGGTTCTCCTTTCTGCCCAAGTTTTATCGTTGTTCCAGGGCGAATGAAATTCCTGGTCAATGGGAGAGCGGAGCGCCCCGGTGTGCCGCCGGTAATACCCCGAAATAGTTTCTCTAGGTACCAGGCCTGAAAAACGCTCTATCTCCGAGAACAAAGTTATTCTGAGGGGTCAAGGCTGCCGTTCACGTGTTACCAAGATAGCGCCGGAATAGGTATTCGTTTGCGCCATCCACATGAGGAGATGTGATTGTGCCCCGAGAAAAGCCAAAAGTACTAATGTCATTCGTTGCATCACAGTTTTGGAAGAGAATTAAATATCTCACCTTGGCTGCTTGATCTGATAGATTTTATGCATCGCCAAGTTAGTGGAAGAGGTTTTTGCATTGAAACCAAGGATGCCGTGCTTGTGTTAGAGAAGACCCCGTTTCAGCGACTTTCAACACCGCATAAACTCCCTCCTCCTCAGTACATTCGCAAGCCTTTTAGCCCTTTCGAGGTTACTCTACCATTCATACAGCAGATCGGAAGAGTATAGGCGTCCTGTTAGGGTACCGTCTTGAAATGACTCCCGGAACAGCGGTCCCCTAATATCCATCATTCCGGTAACGACAGAGATTTGATGCTGTTGCTCCCCTCAAGGGGGGCGGTTCCAATGAGACATACTTTGGGAGGGGCCGGCCGTGATCTTACGGCAGGTGAAGGTCTGTAGAATCACCCGTTTTCAGGTCCAAACCGCTTTGCCAACAGTTGTGCTAACCAAAAGATCTCGTGACTCGGGCTTGCGGCTACGAGATCGGTTCTCCCGCGACCTCTCGTCGATTTCGCCGGAAGGAATAGCAATTCTACCCGGCGTTTAAGTCTTGAAAGATCTCATCCGCTGATCTCTCAGTAGATGAGGCACCCAGTCGAAATACTGCTGGTTTCCCGTTTCTATCGTCAGGTTTGAGATAAGCCACCCATTCTTAGTAGCAGTGGGGCTGATAGCTTTTCCGTAGCCCTTTCGAATAGGAGATGAAGGGCGCGGGAAGGTTTAGCGAAAGACTTGCTTTAAGCGCCAAAGATTAGTTATAAGGTTAATACCAGAGTGGCGTAGCTCAGTGAGCAATAACCTTTCTGTCCTTCGTCGCTCCAGGAAGATTGTGGGGATTAGCGGTGGCCCATCTCCGTCCAGATGTATTTTGAATATAGATGTATACTTGTCCTTCCAAGAAGCTGCGTCATCCCCGAGATACAAAATATGCCCGGTTTCTAGATTTAGTCCAGAAGTGTAAAAATAAGTGCAATAGATATCAGATGGAAAAATTTCGAACGCTGTAGCCTCTTGCTAGGCCCGGTGGCAGGCTTTGCAGACGTCAGGTAAAGGGAGTTGGATTGCTTCATCGTGATATTTTGTGGCTTCGAGTGTGGAATATCAAGGAAACTAAGGCTTTTGAGCCAGTTAACCAAATAGGTAAAACAGAGCACAAAGCGATAGTTTGTGAGAAAATACAATCCAAGAAAGAGCAAAGAGTATCAGAAATGATTGTATTGCAGGTAAATACTGTAGCTTAATTTCTGAGTGTGCGCGCAGCCTCGATCAATCATCCCCAAAACCACTCCAGCGATTCCCAAGACCTAAATCCCAAAGTATAATGCACGATTATGGTCTTCAGACTCGGAGCAGAATACCCCCAATCCAAAAAAATAGGTAATCATAGAATACGGATGAGCTATCGTAACCAAGACCGGCTCACCGGTTGAATGCCAAATATGGTCGGTAGCGGTATTTTGTTTTCTTAGAAGCGCATATAAAGTGTCCAACTTCAACAGGGTCACGCTAACAGAAGGCCGCGTAAAGCAAACAAAAGTGGCCGATAGGTCTAAATTTCCGCGCAATCATGCCACCCGTGACGCAGAGTATCCCCGCTTCTGAGCCATGCTTCGCAGCTTGAGCATCGAGGGCCGAGTTTCGTATTATCGCGACTCCTAGCTCATAGCACATCACTCGGGGTGAGAGGGCGATGGAAGCCTGGTAGGACTAGGAACGGTCAAACTTGCCCTACTGAACATACAAATGGTATCACAGTATTGGGTACCGCGTTAGAATTTGCATTAGTCTGGAGTGGGTGGGCACGTGCCTGATAAGGAACCGGGGGCTCCCGAGCCTGCAAAGGTATACAGCCTAGGCTTCCATAGGAAAAATAAGGTGTGAGGAGCCACCTTAGGCATGAGGGAGTTGACAGGGCGACGCTTTGATTCCTCAAAACCTTACTGTGTTAGGTCCTGTGATCCTCCTAAGTAAGCTCACCGGTAGATACATCGACCACCGGTATTCGAAGTACAGTACAGCCATTAGTGGATAGGCAGATACCATCCCGGTCAAGCGCAAGACTGACGGAAAGACATGAGAAATCGGGGGATTAGGTGTTCCTCATAATGGGGGAGATGAGCCCTGGCGGCCTTATATATCACCACCACGATCCATCACGGGAATAACCGAAGAGCTGTGCCTTCCACTCGTAATGTGAATGATCACAATCAACGCGTACTATTCCTTGCTGTGTTCGATTCGGCGGGTGGAAACACGGCTGTTAGTTAGTGTAATTTGCTAATAGGCTGCAGGAGAAGAAACAAAATAAGAACGAGTGACACATTATGGCTCAGACCACGGTTTGTGGCCTTGTTCAATCCATACATTTGTAGGCGGGGACTGTGGTATCTACATTGTGGGATGGGACACTAGGTCCTATATATAACCGAAACTTCAAGGGGTTGGACTGACCCCAGTGCCAAAGGGCAAAAACCCGGGTCATAAGTGGTCGTTGGCGCGAAAACAGAACCTTGTTTTCATCTCTCAGATCCGATACCAGTATGGTGGAGTCTCTTCTTTGTAAATTGTAGGACTTCTCGAACTGTGTTCGGACGTTATCGAATTGTTATTTTATGAGTATTGGTACGCACTACTGGTGCCTGTTGTGCTAGATTGTATCTTAGTGCTCTATCATGCATCGAAAGCCCTAGTAATATTTGGTGGTACAAGGCAGGCGGTACCAAGCGTGTGCAGGTACACGTGCTGGCCATTTTTTCAGTCCTTCTGGAGAGCCGCGGATTAGTGATTCCTGGATTGAAAGCCTTATCAACAGTCGAACTTGAAATTGTGTCGCATTGCTTTTATTCATGTGCTGGGCTTGAGGGATAGAACCACCGAATCTTGAATCTGAGACCAATTTCGGTGCCCCCATTGATTAGTTTCTGTGGTCCACATAGCCAAGAGTTCAGTGGGCGCCAACAGGTAAAAGTGATGAATTTTATATATTGGAGGATCTCTTGAAAGTAAAAGGTTTCCCGTCCTCATGGGGGGCTCTCTCGAGAATCAGGCTGACCTCTTAAACAAGGGATTCCCATGCACTTTGCATCTCTCTTCACGCGGTACGGTACTTGGGGTGAGAGTGGGTGTCCGGAACCAGCGACCGACAGCTAGGCTAGCAGCAGCGAGCTAAACACTGGAATGCAAACTACAAAAACCCTTCTACTGGGCGTATTTGGACCTTTTCTGCTGCCGGGAATTGCTCTATTATTTTTTTCAGTATCTTCAGAGTCGTGTTTTTTTGTGGTGAGTTGGCAGTTGGTGGTTGCCACTTCCAGACGTTTGGTCTCACCCCAAGTAATGTGCGTTGATTAAATTTTAGTCTTGGCGCGTGCAATTTAACACGTGCTGCTTGCAGTTAACCTAGGTTAATCTCTGTCTACTAGCCTTTTTCAAAAGTATTCGGATGCCTTGGCGCCAAAGCATGATCAAGTTCCATACTTTGTGCAATGTCTTGGCGCCAAGGCATCCGGATACTTTTGGAGCCGCTAGTACTAGTAGATCCTACCTGCGCCTCAACCCCAACCACCCCATTTCCATCGCCTCGCGAACTCTCACTTTCCCCGCAATACAACCTCCATCTCGCCTTGCTCTCATCATGTCATATTCTCAACCTTCCATATTCTATAGGTAGCTTGATACCCCGACTAAGCGATGCCTAGCAAACCAAGGTATTCCCGCTTCTTCAAAGCCAGCAAGCACCCTCGAGACTGGGGAATCGTTGAATACTTGAATTACGACCACGGCAAACTCCCATCGCGCAAGGTACTCGACGGATGGAAAAAATCACTGGAAGCGATTGTTAAGTGCACCACCGACAAGGAGTTTTCGCAGTCACGGCGGAAGCGCGCGGCGGAGTTGCTCAAACGGTATAAAGAGAAAGTGCGACTTCCCCCCTTCCCCCTTCCCTTTTCTTTCAGCAACGTGTTGCGGCGACCCTGGCTCTGTGGACCTATTAGCTCCTCATCCAGATACCATCGCAGGTGATACAGATGACCTATTAGCTCTTCTGCTGCTAGCCTGCAATGATGGTCCCGTTTGATGGCAGACGACCTATTTGCTCCTCTGTTTCCGCGTCAGCGAGGTCCTGATTGCCGCACACGTTGTTTAGGGGGAATAAACCTCGAGGGTTTGTTATAAGTGAGATGATTCATGTTATGATACTGATACAACACCCTGTGAATACCCTAGGGCAAAGGATCCGATCGTCTTATCGGTCGCGAGTGGCTTTCGAATCAAACGAAACAACAGCAAAAGCCATCACCAGTAAACATTGGAGCTATTTTCAATGGCACTGTGACAAACTCATCGGTCCCCATCACCCAGACGACCGGTTCGCAACCACCACAGACCGATAAAGTAGACGATAGTGATGTGAGTAGCCCTACTTAGCACTGCTATGGAAACTTGGATTGATCTTAGCAGGATGGTGAAGCATTACCGGTAGATACTCCCGTTGAAAGCGGCACTGAAGATGAGGAATCTGGGGATGAAGATCGTGAAACCCCTACGCCTGAACAGCCTCGTGAGAACTGCTCGATCCCAGCCTCCTTTTACAATGCCTATAGCGAGATGGCTTCCGACCACAAATGGGTGCTTCCCAGCGGTCGTGCCGTCGAAGATGTCATCTTTAAAACTTGTAAAGCGATGGACGCGGCAACATTCGCCCACTCTCTTTCCCAATCCTTTGTGCTTGATATATCGGATCCTGTGATGAAGAGTTGGTTCACGGAGGATGAATGGAGCGAAATAATTGCTAGTGTATTGCCCTTGCCAAAGCCGGATGTGGTGCTGGCAGATTCCTTAAAGAGATTCTTCCCTGTGAAATGCACAACCATGCTCCGAGAGGTCCTAGACAAGCAAAGTTATTTACCTGTGGGCGTTAGCTATGATAGCAGGATTCATTATAATTCACAATGGGCCGATGTGGTCATTCGCAGATTGTGTGTATTCCTATTTTTCTATTCAGATATATATAAATTCCACTCTAACGAACGCTTTATACACCCTTCACCATTGCCTAGAAACCATAACTAACACCCCATCCTCTCCCACTAGTCTAATGCTACTCGAAGCCCCCGGTGAGCCGCTTCGCGCACCACACCTAGAAGACTGGTACAGCTCCTACGTATGGTCCTCAATCCTCGACGACTCCCTCCTAAACCTTCCCGGCATGACAGTAGAGCGCAAAGAATCTCCCTGTCGCGCCACCTCACTACGCAAGAACCGCCACCGACAGAAGCTCTCGACAAGGATGAAACTCGGCCCGCGCCTCGATGCCATAATCCGCACATCAGAGGATGACTACCACGAGTACGGCGCGATGGAAGTCGCGCGAACCTTCACTGGCGGTGTAACGTCAACGAAGTGGCTCGGCGACGCATTCAAGCTCGCCAAAGCCCTACGCGACATGCTCTTCCGCCTGCACGAGCTGGTGAACGGCGACGCGGGGATTACGCGGCGGGTGCAGGTTGTCGGGGTTTGCACGGCGGGGCTGGCATTGCAGTATGTTCGCTTGGGGTATCCTGGTGTTGGGTATGTGTGTTTGCTCAAGAGGGAAGGACTCGTCCAGGTGCCGAAGGGCGTTGGTGGGGGGCTTGCCGAGTTGCTCAGGGTGCTTATGGCGGTTGCGCAGTTGAAGGAGGTGATTAGGGCATCGGCCGAGGCTGTCGAGGAGAGACACGTTGGGAGGAGTGAGGTGGATTTGTACGAGGAGTTGGTCGGAGAGAAAGCAGGGGGGGGCGCGAGGTTGGGGTGGGCGATTGATACGCCGTGATGCCTTGGGTGGTACCCCCCCCATCTTGACTTGGTTTGTGGTTTTTGATCCGTGGAAATGGGGATAAATGAAAGAGCCGGGTCTGGACGGAAAGTTTGAGAGTATGATATAGCGCAGGATCGAGTTATATTATAATATGGTATCAAACCGTGAAAAGATCCGATTAATTCCAAACGATCATATCTACTACTCGCGTATTCACATCGTAAAAAGCAAACTACACGCCATACCGTGTAATCTGGCAAAAGTCGGATTGACGCTACTGAGGATTTCCTTGAACCTGCCTCAACCGCCGTGGCCTATAAGTTATGTTTAAACTGGCGAATTCGCCTTCTTCGCGCCCTCCTGTTGGCTCGGTTGCCTTAGTTTCGCTTTAGCTCCAATCCAACCTTCACCAGATTATACGGTACACGACCATCCCTATGCGTAATATAAATCCCTTACAACTGTGATGCTAGCAACAAGAACCCCGAATTAAAAACCCCGACTCACATGAAAATGGAAAAAACAATAAACACCCAAGGTCAACTCCCGCTACCCCCCCCGCATCAGCACAATGGTGAAAAGAAAAACAGCAATGCATGTAAAGCACAAACGCCCTTGTGGCCTCCCTCAAAAAAGACAAGAAAAAGGGAAAGAAGAAAGGAAACAATGCCCCGCCTACTAATACTAATACCGAGAACCCCCCCCTGCTCCTTCTCCGAAAACTTACGCCCAAACTGCCGCACCGGGACCCAGCAAGGGCGGTTCATCCTACGAAGAAGACCAATCGAGAGCGATCCTGCAAGAGCCACCACCACGGTAGCCCCCGATAGGCAAGATCGAGAACGTGGAGATCAACATCATTCCAAGGATATAATTGTTATCGCATTGCTATGATCAGGCTGTTGGGAGCTTGCCCGAACTTTTTGCGGTTCGCGGTGTTCGCGGATCTAGTTGTGTGAACGGAGAGAGGAGAGAGGAGGAGGGTGTTGGCGATGAGAGTGGTTGTGCTGGTCGTTCTTATTAGAAATTGGAGCCATATGATTTTCGGGTGCCGGGGCAGAGTACCCGATATAGAGCTTGGAACAGGCTCCTCGGGAGGGGGAGGGATCCATGAATGATTAAGTCTAAGATTACTGTTGAGGTAGGTGGTATCTGGAAGGTGATAAAGTTTGAGGATTGGGTGGGACTGGGGGCGGCCAAGGGTGTGTGTATGTGATCCCAGATTAAACAGAGGATCAGACCGCTAATAAAGATCAGTTTATGAGAAGGCTGAATGCAATGATCCTTGATCGGCTATAGAAGGTGCTGGAACGAGGCATTGAGGGAGAGTTGTGTTGTATTATCGCGGAGCGGTCTGTAAAGTACGAACGATATGTACAATGTCGAAAATCGAACAGAAAGAAATTAGTTGAAAGTAATCGCTGACTATATCTGGATATTAATGCCGGCTCTAATTTCAGGAACGACTCCTGTCATAGTGGGCAGATATTGGCCAGGTATATCGCTGCAGCTCCCGCCGTGAGGAAGACGTTGAACCCCAACATAAGGCCAGCATTTGTTGGGCTGCTGGAAGGAGTCCTGTGCACTGATCCTACACATTTCGTGCGAAATGGACAGCAAGCTGGTTGTCCCGAGTCGTCATTGATGCAAACTTGGTCAAGGGTGCAGCAAACATTCGGTTGGCCGATCACCCCACAATCATGGTACCGCAGAGGGCACGAGCTCCCTTCTGAGATACTACTATTCCCACCTACCCCTGTTGAAGTAGTGGAAGCAGCGGAGGGGCTAACGGGAACCGCAGATTCGAAGGGAACTGTACCTGTTGCCTGAGATAAAGCTGCACCGCAATAGCAAACCAAAAGCAGCAGGAGGGGGGCAGAAGAAACTGTTGGTCGAAACATGGTGGCAACTTCGGGGTGAGCCCTTGCAAGTAGATAATTTTTTTGTTTTTCGAAGGTGGTGGGAGGTAAAGGACTGGATGCTGGTATATTTGTATGTATGTATGATTGTATATATGTATGTAAGTGCGTACAAGTATGTATGTAGGATATTATGAATTTCGTTGCACAGCAGGATGGAGCATGAATGGGGAAGAGGAAATGGGGAAGCTGGTTGCCCAAAATGAAGCGGTGGTTGGCAAGTTTGGTGCACAGGGGCTATCTTTCTGGCCTTCCAGCTGCCAACTGTCGGAAGATCAAAAACAAAGCAACTTAGCCCCCCCCCGCAATCAGGTGATTGCCAAGATATCATTTGACCGCAAGTGGGAACGGATCAATTATGATACACGTGCAACTTCGCGGCTCCTCACCTTTCCGTCTGTTTTTCGTTGTTCATTCCTAGCTTTCTCCTCCCCTTCCTCACCCATAGTTCAATATTGAAATCTCCCCGCCAATGGTCCCCCACACCCGATGACCGCTACCCGCTCGGCTGAGCGACTCTCATTCTATCCACGATTTCTCTTTCCTCACTCTCTCACTTATAATGAATGGGCACGTCTTACGGCAAAGGATATCCACAAGGGGCTACATAAGAGACGTGGGTTCGAGGGGCAAGATGTTTGGTTTTATTCAAACCATCCCATCAGGTGGGTGAGGGTGGTCGGAGTAGTTGTTGCTTATGATGATATGGAGAAGATGGTTAGCATCACCGGTAAGAGCTCCCCCTTTCTTCCCGTTTCTCCTTATTTACTGTGCTGACGTAGCTATAGTAGATGATGGCTCCGGTTATCTTATGGACCTAGTCGCCTGGAAAGGGGAACCACCAACAGGGAAGAAGCCAAAGTTTTCGTTCAATGATCTTGAGGACGTCAGTTTGCATTCGATAATCAAAGCGAAGGGTTCTTTAGGAGAGTTTAGGGGCAATAAGCAGCTTTTGTTACGGAGAGTCTCGGTATTGCGCGATACAAATGACGAAGTCAATGCGTGGACGGAGGCGATCAAATTTAAAAAGAATGTTCTATCCAAGCCTTGGCATCTTACAGAGGAGTTCATTAGTGAGGAGCGGGAAAGGGTGAGGGCCGTAGAAGTGGAGGAAAGGAAGAAGGAGAAGAAGCGACGGAAGGATGAACAGACGCTGAGGAGGAAGGAGAAGGAACCCGAGAAAGGAGCTAGGGAGGTAAAGAGAAAGGAGAAAGCCGTAGAGGAGAGTGCAAGGGGCAATCAGGTTGGGGCGGAAGATGCGGCTACTGAAGTAAGCTATCGGGGGCGTCGTCGTCGACTGACAAGCCCCGAGAAATCTGAGCTGTCGCTGCCGGGGAGGGAGCCGCTAGATCGCCCAACGTCCCGGAGAGAGGAGACTTCCCAACCATCGGCTCCAGAAAGCATCTATCGAGGTCGTCGTCGTCAATCACCCCGTCCTTGGCCTCCATCAGTTTCAGTAGACCCGAAACCCGTGGACGGTTCTGCTCCAACATTAGCCCGGGCTGGCCGGCTCTCGAATCTACAACCTTTGAATACCCGTTGTTCAGAGCTAGACGAATATGGACAGGAGCCTGGCTATAAGCGGAGGCGTTTTTTTCCCCCCACATCTGAACTGGGCTTGCAACCTAGTTCACAACATTTAGAGACATCGGAGAGCAGTTTTCGGGGGTGTCACCGATCTTCCAGGGCACCATTACAGTTGACAGTATCAAATGTTACATTGTTAGAGAATTCTACATCGTCTGAGTTTCCGGCAGATATTCAATCGCAAACTTCGACGGGGACTGGATCGTATGTTGGGCGTCGACGTACGGGATCCGAATCGACATCTATTAAACGGGGCCTTCACGAAAATCACCTACCATCGAAGCTTGAAACAATCCCTTTTCCCCCTGGGGTGGTAAGGGAATCACGTTCGGGCCGCTACTCGCCAAGGGGGCTCCGCGTTCCGCGCACGGACGCCTCCCGCGACATGAATCCAGAAGTCGACTTCCCCCAACCTATGCCTGAGCAAGTGCCGTCGAGTATAGAACCCTCGACAGGTATCTACCGCGGCCGTAGACGGCGTGCAGGTTCAGGAACCGCCTCTGTCGCAGATCAAACGGTAAACCAAACAAAGCTAGAAACGGTTGAGTCGCCACCGCTATTGTCTGCGTTAGCGGAATGTCCATTGGAACCTTCTTATCGTGGCCGGCGGCGGCGCGGGGAAACGGCGGCCAGTTCTCAACTGAGTCGGGGATCCTCCGGCTTTTTGGGTCCGGTTGAGGAAAAGAGCGGTTACGGGAGTTGGACTGAGTCTACTGCTCTGAAGGATCCTGCGCTACCATCTTCTCCTCCAAGAGATGGGGATGGGTCTATGTATCGTGGGAGACGCCGGGCATAGCAGAGGTTGATAATAGCAGTGCCTTTTCTTCTTCTCCCCCTTTTTCCGGTGTAGATTTCGTATGTTGTTTTTAGTTATTTTTTTTCTCCAATGTAAGATTCGCGAGCAAACATATATCGGGGACCTAGGAAAAAGGGACTGGGAAAATGATGAGTCTTTATTGGCAATTCTAGGCAATCCATGGCGAAAGCTGAATTTGGCTTGCGCATCACAGACTTTTGATTCCTCGTTATTGTATTCACCGCTTCCACAGGATCCGACAAGCCATGCGATGGTATTACGGTGCGAGTGTTATTTCCGCCCTACCATCCAATCCCAGCGAGTATCGCGAATCCTAGTCCGCCAATCCCTTTAGCGCAGCGTCAGCCCCCAACAGCTGCAATCCCGGTAGCAACGACCCATCGCCCTATCATAGCAATAGTAGACAAATAGTAATCAAACAAAGAACCCAAAGCAAGAGTAAAAAAATAAAATAAACTTTTTTCCTCCCAATCCTACTAGGAGACTGTATACCCCCCTGGAAATTTGCCCCGTCGGGTAGAGAACACTTTTCCAATAACTGTTGGCCGAGATGCGGTGCCTTCACTTCTGCCTTGTTGGTGGTATGATATGGGAGCCTATCGAATAGCTGGTGGTACAAAGCACATTTTTCCTGACTTTAGCGCTAGTGTACCGTTGGATGAGGTGGGAGAGAGGATAAAGTGGGGAGACGAGTGAGGGGGTGTGATGACTAGGGTTGCTTTGATCTATTGTGATCTGGTGGAATGGAGGGGTGTGAAAGCTTATTGTGGATTTGTGAGGCCAAGCGAGTGATGTGGGGGGGAACTGCTTTAGCCTTCTAAAGATGTGATATGATTCGAAGCTTTGCGAGAGATCCACGGTGTCATTGTAGTTGACGTCCACCCCAGATACTGCAGGTACGATACTCATATTGAAGCTCGGGTTAACAATAGTAACACTCGCCGTAGTTGGTGCAGTACCGGTACGGTTACTGTTTTAGTCCCGGCATGTCCTACAGCGTAGTACTGTGCTCGAGCATAGCACTGAGCCTCCACGTTCCCCCACCATCACCGGGGACAAAAAACAAAAAAAACTCCAGCACCAATAATTGCGTCCCCTCTCATACCACCACTCAGCCGTACCCAACATAAAATTTTTTTTTCCCATACCACACACACAAACCAATATAAAAAAGCAAAACGAAAGTAAAAACTTAAAATAGACCGGCCGCTTCGAGACCAATATAATAGCTCCATTTAATGAAAAAGCAAGTAGCACGGATTAAATAAGAAGAGAGAGAAAGAGCAAGAGCAAACGGTTTGCTCATGTCTACCCGAACGGCTGCGATATGACCTAGTGTTGATATGGTGGACCTTCACTAGGACTAACTTAATTAGCTATCATAACTAAAATACGATATTGCGGTTATTGGCATTTCGCATTGTATCCCCTTTCTTATTCCTCCTTTTTTATTACTTTTTCCCTTGACTTGGCTAGGCTTTCCTAGCTTTGCCCTAGCTCGCCCGTCTCTTCCCTGCCCAGTCCAGTCTGTCTTGCCTCGCCTTGTCTTGCTTCTCTTTCTTTTCCTCTCCTCCTTTCCCTTCCCTCTCCCTCCCTCCATTCACTCCTACGGTGTGGAACATTGCTACCACTATCACTACGACACGCTAGATACACGCAGATCTGGTGGGCAGGTACATCAAACAATGCGCCATCTACACCACCTTCCCCTCCTCTTCCTCCCAGTAAACCTAGCACTGGCACAGATCCTGGTATTCAACGAGACGACAGGACTGCCGGCATGCGCGTACGAATGCCAGCAACTGTGGGCCGCGCAGTTCAATTGTTCAGGCCTCACCGGCAGTAATGTGGTGGGGTGTTTTTGTGTGCAGGTGGGGTGGGTTCAAGGTGGTAGCGGTAGTAGTGGTAGCGATAGTGGTAGTGGGTGGCGGGGTTGTGATTCTGTTTGTGGGGAGTCGGGGGGTGTGAGGGCGAGGGTTGGGCAGTGGTTGGGGAGGGTTTGTGGTGGTGGTGTTGGTGGTGGTAGTGGAAATGGCAATGTCAATAAAACTGAACCTGGAAGACCTGAAGAACCTGGGTCCCCCAAGGTCAACGGACAAAACACCACGAACGACGACCCGGCGGCCAAAAACGGGGCGGACCAGGCCGTTAGGGCCAGAGCTTGGTTTGTCGCCCTTCCCCTTCCATGTATATATACATTACTAACGACCCCAAGGTGGAAGAAAAACTACCCCTTCTTCATCCTCGCCTTTCTAGTAGTAACCGTGCCAATCCTCCTCTACGCATTCGCTGTCCCTATCCGAAAATGGGCGAAGCGGCAGGTCATACAGAACCGTCCCCGGCGGCAAAGCAACATGGAAGAGCTCGGCAGCGGCGTCGGCCCGGGCGGCTTCGTGTTCGCGCAGCCACCTGGCGGCTCGGGGGTGTGGACCGCCGGTGCACCTGCTGCTAGGAGTAGCGAGGGTTTCATGGGTGGTGCCGCCGGAGGCGGCAGCGGTGGAGTGGCGGGATCGAGACATGGGTCCAGTACGCAGGCACTGGACGGCCCGAGTTCCAGTGGGGTTTTTGCCACGGAGGTGTTGCCGCCGCCGCAGCAGCCGCAGCCGCGGGATAATCGGGTTAGCACTCGGCAGGAGAGTTGGGAGAGGAGGGTCCGGGCTCAGTTCTCCCGGGGGGGAGGTTTTAGACTGATGTT
>Ga0307510_10000340_pt1 | contig 43737 bp, 52 predicted proteins | sample 12_EM_MG_FD_207224 | JGI IMG/M metagenome (GOLD analysis project Ga0307510, IMG submission 207224) | Populus trichocarpa ectomycorrhiza microbial communities from riparian zone in the Pacific Northwest, United States - 12_EM | ecosystem: Host-associated > Plants > Roots > Unclassified | place... | reverse complement strand
CTTGTTTGCTGCGCTGGTCGAAACCGAACCTGCATAATATAGGCCTAGACCGACTAACGCAGTTCCTAATGCGATTGCGAGGCCGTTCGACGATTCGTGGGCCGCCGCAGTGGGGCGCGCTGTGGTGGTAGAGAGAGAGCGTAGACGGGCCGGGTTGACGTTGCTGGACTGTGAGAGCGCTCTTCATGAGACGACGACCCGGCAAAGTTGACGCGAGCCACGGCCTTGCCTCGGGGTACCCATCGTTCAAGATAAATTCCCCGAAGTGCGCCATATGGTTCACAACCAAATTTTCAACACCCGTTGACAATCACGGTACGATAAGAACACTCTCGGAGATTTAGGACGAAACAGTACCTAACCTTATAATCTGTCCTTCGGACTTGAACTGGGTAGACTTACAGCCAAACCCCCTGGTTCACAACCCAAGTGGCGACGACCTCGTTCGCTTCCCCAAGACACGCAAGATCGGATCAGCCCTGAAGAAAGGTAAGAGAACGTGCACAAGGGTCTGATCCTGGGACACCCATCTACAGTATATCTCTCCTCAGAATTTGCACTGGCAGTCACTCAATCGTATACGTACTGAGACACGTAAAAGCATGTGTCCGCCGAAGGGATTCGGAGTTGATCTTCCGGACTCGAGTCCTCGATCCCGCTCTCGCAACGCAACATGCGACTGTGCCACATCCGACACGGACGCGGAACATGCATAGATACATTCGTGATCAGCTTCGCTCCAGCTGATTCTTCCCTCAATTCCAGTGAATATCCTCGGCGACTACACGTACAGCACAGGTCACCACCTGGCCCCGCTACTTCACATGATCGGTGGGAGGAACCATTCCGCTTCACTGGAGACACGGATCACTTCACAACATTTGCCTCGGAGTTAGTGCTCGGGTATACACGACTGATGTAAATAATGTAGCCCTATTTCTTTACGTCCAACACCCACTCCGGGTGTCATCAACCACATGTGATTGTTTCTGAGGTGTAGAGATCCAAATTCATGTCAATCTGTCATTCGCAGCGTCCTCTCATACCCACGTTTTCAATTCTTAAGGCAATGCCAGAATCCTCGGTACATGATATAAAACCTTGACCAGATGGCAATTTCTCATCCATGCCAATCACTCAGGGTATTCGGGGCTGGGTACACAAAACAAGATTTCTCATCGTCAATATCGTTCATACCTTTCTCCAGGTTATACTCAAAAGTCGTCGTCTCCCTCCCCTTCCTCCCAGTCGACTGCCTCCAACGCTTCCTCACCCTCAGCATGCAACTTATCCAACCCAGTCAAGCCTTCGAGGAAGCCAGATTCGTTGAACGCCTTCAACAACATCGCGAATCCTTGTGTCTCGTATGCCTTCAGGACCTGCACATAAAATCCCGTCTTCATATCAGGTCTAGTCCGTGACGCGTCGTCACAAGCTGGCGCACCGTCTCGCTACACCCCGTGCAACGGTCATATGCCGCGCCAATGATCTGCATGTTGCGGAATTGCGCAAGAAATCCGCGCAGCTGGTGTGGGACAAGGCCAAGCACGCTTCCTCCTTCCTGTTGAGGCTGGGCATCCTGCCCCGGCGGGGGTGCAGGTGCATGGAGGCTACAAAGTGGTACCATGAGACAAGACAAACAACCGTCGGCCAGAAAGAGCAGCGTCTACCCTGAGGGATGTTGAAGGACCGAAACGAGGAGCTCAACGGCTGTCGCAGACGCGATTGGCGCGAGCCCCGGACGTGTCACCGTACACATCTGATCCAGTGTGCGATCTGTAAGGGACTAGGCACCACGGTATGCAGGCAGAAACACGATAAGCGCCGTGAATCTCGGAGAGAGATGAGAGAAAAACACACGTCTGCCGGAGCCACAATATCGTTGCAATAGTAACAACCGAGTCTTTTTGTACCGTGCGTAGACAGTTCGCGCGCACCATGTCGCATTACAAGGTACGAATCAAAGCCCAAGGCGGCATTCAGGACAATCTGTAGAACAAAGATCAGACAATGAATGAAGTAGTTGAAGATTGTGCGCGCCTTGCCCTTCGCTGATCCAAGAACTGTCGGAAGCCAGCGGCTTTCACGTGAGTCCATCAAGAGAAAGACGGCGTCATGTGCATCAAACAGATCCTCAAGGGTATTAACGTCCGCCTTAGTCTGCTCCTCAGAGCCTGGCGGGATTGGATGACCTGGCATCGGAATGGACAACGTCACTCCCTGGGCATCCTGAAAGCGTCGTTGGTACGGTCCTCTGTTGTGATGTGCATTTGTACGTACAACTCCAGGAGAAATCTTCCGCAACCGTTCGGCGGCAGCCTCAGCTTTAGGCCTGCCGCCGTTGAGGCAGTCCTCAAATTCAAACAACGGCTGTCGTACAGGGTTCGAGAAGGACACTTTGCCTGAATCAACGAGTGTGATCTTGCGAATGCCCCAACCCTAATATCCGCGTCAAAAGAAAGAAAAACAGTCGCGTCTGTGAGGCCAGCTGACTGACCATGAGCGTACGCGCAACGTAGCACCCGAGGGTGCCCGCACCAAGTAGTAGGCATCGCGTTTCTGCAATCTTCTCCAGGTCGAGAGCGGGGAGAACCCGCCAGCGCATCAATTTGAGATTCAGGTCCACCGCCTGGTCCGCGAGTCTGTCGATCCAGATTGATCATGAGTCATGTACTTCCTGAAGAAGATGGGGCTGACCTTTTAGGGTCCATCATGGGCGCAAGGTCGGCGACTCGCGCGCCGACTTTACCTTGTATGTTCTTTTCCCACCCGACAGAACTTGGTTTCTCTGAGCTCGTTGGACCACCGCGCAGAACCCCGAAACGACTCGATGGTGCGTCGCCACGCCAGCATAGCACTCGCACCGTCTGCGTCACTTCTGGGTGAACTGCGCGAAGGTACGCCAGGAGGTTACGAAGGGGCCATCCTGGCGCCGAAGCTTGTGCAGACGGATCTAGGAAACCAATCGTTCGCTGAGGGCGGTAGTATGACTCACCCTTGTATCAAGGAGATGAGAAGTACGGGTACGCACGGACTGCTCAGGCACATTGGCAAAGAAATTGGCGAGCTCTTGCACTGACGCAACCTGAACATCATCACCTTCTGCGGGCCGTACAAGGAAGAATGCGGGGGCTGTCGGAGAGAGCTGCTTTGCGAGCGAACTGAGCTGAGCTTCCGAAAAGTGTGCCCCAGCCGCCGTCCAATCGTCGTCGATCTCCCACAAAGGCTGGGCAGCGAAAGCGGGAAATGCGAACCAATAATAGAATTTGTATTTCTTCAGGTCAGCAAAGGTGATGAGAAGGAACCTTGTTAGCGCAGAGGTGTCGTGGTTCTTGGTGATGCTATCCCAAATCTACGGAGCGAAGTCATTGACCGCATTCGGGCAACGCGCGAGCTCTCATTCGAGCATCCTAGTAGCGGGGCCTACAGCAAATGTAGCACATACCTCATCCGATAACTTATTGAACAGGGCACGCTTGTCGGCATTCTTGAAGTCCTCGATTGTGTTGAAATTCTTCAAGACGCCCTGAGCCGGAACGGATTGTGGAGGTGGGCTGGCGTAATGAGCGCTCCATTGGTATGGGCACCAAGAAGCTCACCTATAACCGTCTGAAAGTCCTTCTCCTCCAACCGTGATGTTACAACCTAGTGAGACCTCTTGTCCCGTGTTCCGGTCTTTGATGGTGCGCCCGGCGGAGTATGATGCCGTAAGAGTGACTGTCTCTTCCGACAGGCGAAGGACCTCGAGCTTAAGTCGACTGAGCTGGTGCCAAAAAGTTGGCTGAACAACGGATGAGAACTGTGCAAAGAGGACGACGGGCATGATGATATTCGCAAGATGAGAAAGGGCTTCACAGGCGTGCCACGGAACTGGCTTATCGGATTCGGTAACACAGTAACAAGTCACGTTACACGGCGTTCCAAGTCCTCCAGGTACTGCTTCATAGCCCGAGACCAATCCTGATACCTCCACGCGTCCTCATGCAGTGCTCCCTCCAGCACTACGAGCCGTCCCAGAGACTCCCGCCTCCCATTCATATCCCTAGAACCCCTCAGCAAATCGGAGATCTCCCGGCCCATCGTTGGTGGGACCACTTCATCCCGCTCGCTCACGAGCACCATCGTGCGCCGTGCGAGGCCCTGTGGAAATTTATGCGCGATTGCAGCTGCAGCAGCGCGAGCGTCCCACTTGTCGCGCACGAATGGGCCGAGGTAGCGGTAGGGCAGCCAGCGTTGCGGGTAAAGCGCGCGGACCATGTCTGGCACGCTCGTAAACGCATTTTCTAGCACGAGGCCGTGCACGGCCGCTGCGGGTGCTGCGTTCGATACGTCCTTGCGGGATGCCAGCAAGCAGAGCGCGATTGATGCGCCGAGGGAGTGGCCGTAGATTGTCAACCGCGATGTCGGGAAACGGGAAGCGGCAAAGGCGAGTGCTGCATCGTAGTCTGCTGTGAGACCGGCCTGCGTTGGACGGCCTGCTGAGGATGTCCAGTAGGATCGTGGGGCGGGCGCAAGGATGGCCAGTGACGGGACAGCATTCAACAACGCGGCGAAGACGGGGATGCGATGGAGTGGGTTTCCCGCGTTGCCTTTGAAGAATGCAGCAGAGCCGAATGATGGAGTAAAAAGCAAATAAATACCTTGAAAATATAGGACGACGTGCTCGGGAGGAGAGGCCGCGTCATGTCGGCGCAGGAGTAAAGTCGATAGCTTCATCGTGTTCGATTGGGAGCTGGAAATAGAGAGCTCCTCAATGTGAATGCCCTTCGGTGTGTACTTGGGGTATATGTCCCCAAGAGACTCCGTCCTCGAACCCGGCGGCGCATATCCTGGCAGCGAACTTAGCGTACCGGACCAATCGTCGAGCGTGCGCGGTACCAATCACCCATGTAGATCACCTTGCGTTGAAACACGACCAGCATCAGGCACTGTTAACAGGCGAGGAGAAATCTACCATCTCCGAGACATCCAATACCGAAAGAAGGACGGACCTTGTATGCCCATAGCGTTATCGGAAGACCGAACAATGCGGACAGGACCAGCCAGCCTGACGGCGCGTCGGGACTGGGTTGCACCAAGAGGCCCGCAGTACGCACGACACTTGTGATGGCGATGGGTGAGAGGAAAGACAGAGAGTTGGCGCCAGAGCTGGGTCTCGGAAGCGGGTAGCTATAAGTCGAGTATCTAGCCCTACGGAAAGGAACATAGAACCGAGTTGTGGTCCACATCGACGCAGGCGTCAAGTACCAGCGCCTACGAGAGCAATGTCAAGAGCGCGACAGTCTCCAATTTTGACATTACACTATTACATGCAGGTATTACATTTTCTTACAACTTACAATACACTACACCCACGTGGGGTGAGAACGCATCAGTGTTCCGTCTCCTCCCATGTTCGCCCTACCGTCTTGATAAGGTCGTCCGTGGTGATGCCTTTACCACTCGTGTAGTATCCGGCTGCAATCTTCGCATCAATTTCAACACGTGAATCCATCGGAATCAGGTATTCTACATGTGCTCGATGCATCAGCATGTCTTGCAAGCTCATTTTCAAACAATTAATGGGCCGGACGACGCACCAGGGAGGTCGTAACGCTTGAGAATCGGAATGCCGGATTGTACAATTGCGTCGTATTTCCTACGCGAAATACATACGCGTCAACATAATGGTTAGAAAGCGGGAGAAGACATAGGCACGTACATGTCGCTCATAGAAACCATGTTGTTGACCTTCTTGATGCCCAGCCAGTGCAATACGTCTGGCATGAGAGCCTGGAAGCGCATGTCCTTCACGCCGGCAATCATCTCCGTCGCGCGGAAGTACTTGTCTGCAGAGTCGCCACCGCGCTTGCGAAGGTTATATACCAGGTACTTGGTCACCTCGCCAAGCGCACGACCTTCCTTGCGGAAGTACACGACAACGCCAACGCCACCACGTTGCGCCGTACGAATGCACTCCTCGATCGCGAATACGAGGTATGGTTTGCAAGTGCAGATATCCGAACCAAACACATCTGATCCGTTACCTGAGAAGAGGGATAAGGACGTAGGTACGTCACTCGGATATAAGTTGCCTACATTCATCGTGCACACGCAGCGTGAGTTCTTTGCTCTCGTCTGAGAGGTATGAAGCCGGGCCAACTGCAGAATATACGTCAGTAAGTTGTGGACAAGAGTAGAAGTGAAGACGGGCAGATATAGACAGTCATGCCGCCAATAGGCGGCAAGAAGACCTTGATGTCAGGCCGCGTTATCAGCTCCGGGTACATCCCACCCGTTTCCTCGAACAAAGCTCGGCGGAGTAAGCTCTCTGATCTATGTCCAATTGTTGTCAACGAAGTTTATCCGGAGAAGCGAAATACCCACATCTTGAAGCGCTCTGCCACGCCCGGCAAATGCCATACTGGTTCTACCGCGGCTTTGCTCACATTGATTTCCACACCAGGATCTGCCGCGCTCGTCGTCCCATCGGCATTAAGTAACGGTGCGCTCTTTAGCACCACTTTCCCATCCATGACGATATCACCCTTGCGTGATGATTCGTCGATCTCGCTGAGCTTAATATGCGCCTTGGTGACCGCGATGCTGGGCCGGATGTCCAAGCCAGCGGCAGATTCGGCGCGGAAAACCTGCGGGGTGAGGTGGCCCCATGGATCAAACGAGACAATCTTGCTCGGGTCGAACCAGGCAGGATTCGGCGGAATGGCTACCGGTGGTTCCGTACGCGCATAGTCCGGTTTGTGTGTGGGGACAAGAGTCCCCATCGCTACAGCCAGAGCTCGATATATGGAATAAGAGCCCGAGTGTGCGCCAATGGCATTGCGCTGCTTGATTGACGAAGGAAGACGCGAGGGAACTACGGGACCGCGCTCGGTGGGATTCTCCGCGCCCCATTTCAGCGGTACCGGTTTAACGCCATGCTGATCGGGATAAGCTACGGCGTTGGTCAGTGGTCATGACGTCAATTAAACGGATGACAAAACGCCGAGGCGCTGGCTATCGAATGTCCAATGCCGCATGTGGGACAGGCGAGACAGGGCTCCACCACCCTGGGCACGTGGAGATAAACGGGAGGCGAACACGGGGAAGCGACGAGGACGAAGGGGGCAAGGAATGAAGAGGATTCTCGTTGTGAACTCACTGGTCAGCGTGACACGGCCAGGGTACAAAACCCTTTCGCGCTCCTTTTCGGACGACATTCCATCAGCGCCCCTTTCCCCGAGTGGTGTAGCGGTCAACGGGGCGGGAGCCGACGGCGGTGTGGACGAGACACCGTCGGGACTCGACAGAGAAGCACGCGTTGGGCTTGGTGGCCCATTACTGCCCACGGGTCGTATGCGAGGCGACGTGGGATTGATCAAGGAGTCGAGCTAGGAAGGGCCGACATGTGAGCATAAATTCGAAGGGGTGCGAAACGAAAGAAAACCAATGACCTTCGCTTGCAAAACTTGCTGTGAGAGCTGCAAAGATTCCAGCTGTGTGAGAATTTGAGTGAGCACAGTGCTATCGAGAGATGCCATGCTGGTGACGGTGGATCGAGAGGTGGAGATGTGCAACCGTGCAAGTAGAGATTAAGGGCCGCGGTTTACGCGGCGCGGACCTAAACACAACACTAGTATCAGATAATCTAATATCTAGTACACCCATTAATCTTCGTCCATTCTATCCTCCTCGTCACCGTCCTCCCAAATGTCCATGGTCCTCTCAGCCGCGATCCTTTGCTCTATTTGCTCTATAGCCTTCTTTGCCGCCGCCGACTTCATCTGACTTTCGGTGACAACCGGTCCAGGGGCCTTGATGGGATACTCCACCCTAACCTCGGAACCGTCCACGTGCGCACAACAGACCTTCTTTCCCTCCTCCTCGTATATCTGAAATCCCACATCAAAGCCATGCTGAACTGATAAGAAAGTAAGCCAATGCAGTGGTGCTTCCAGCGTCTTGAATGCCTCTGTGGCGGCCGCCCGCTTCGTCTCCTCGACTGGTGCTGTAAAGTCACGTGATTGCACCCCTGCGATAACGCTGCCTTGCACAATCACGGAGCACGTCCGCATGTCCTGCACCTCCTCGATGGCGTACTCTATACTAAGATCAGGATCGCGCTTCTCGAGCCAGATCTTGAGCAAGGAAACTGGGTCCTCCAGCAGTTTGATGGCCTTCTGTGCTACGGCGAAGCGTACGCCCTCCTGGCTGATGCGCCCGCGCCAATCGTCCTCGACCCTGGCGACCTCATAATCGTCCCAGACAACCGAACAGCTCACCCTGTTTTCGTTCCTCTTGGGGATGCTACACTTCACCTTCTCGTGGTTCTTGCCCGCCCATAAATGCAGCTGCGAGACGGGGTGCTGAACGTCTGAATCGCGCTCAACGATGCGTTCCAAGACTTCCCAGTGACCCAGGCGCCGGAGCACACCCCGCACAACTTCCAGATCTCCACGAGAATCGAGGTAGACGGCCCCGAGCAAGCTCTCAACCATGTCGCTTAGGAATTTGGGCGCCAGCAATGACGTTAAAGCCGACCACGGAAAAGCGCGCCCCTCTTCGAGCGCCGCCTCGATGTCGTCGCGACCACCCGGACGCTCCCACCGGGCGAACGTAGCCTGCTGCTCGGCCAGAATGCGCACACTTGAATGCAAGAGGCATTTGTAGAGGTGCGTGTGCTGTGCATCCTCCGTCACGGTCATTCCTTCGTCAGGTGACCAAGACGGCATGACGACAGGCAACTCGGTGGATGCGCGGAGGCACAACATCGCAAGAAAGTGTGCGTTCACCACGGCTGTCTTGATGGTGTGTATACCACCTGGACCGTAATCCTTCCCCGGCGCGTTGTAGAGATAGTCGGTGACGAGCATGTCAAGCACGGCGTCTCCAAGGAATTCAATGCGCTCGTAAGAAATGGTCTCCAGATCGCTTTGGTAGCTCGCGTGGGTGAGGGCCTCTACAGCAATTGCTTTGCGGCGGAATGTGTACCCAAGAATGCGCTCTACAACGCCGATCTGGGTAGGGTAGTGTTTGAAGTCGGTGATGCGGGAATACATCGTGTCAATGCATTCAGGCAGGGGGCGCCATGACAGACCGAGATCGAAAGCCCTCATACACTCAATCCCCATCGCGAAGCCGCCGTATACATACGCGGCACCGATCAGCGCTTCCACAACGTCTGCCAAGACCTTCGTCGATAGATTCCGTGCGACGTTGGCTCTCCTTTTCTGTTTTTCTGTCATCCCAGACGTGTCAGGCGATTGCGACGGCGTTTCTTCGAATACCAACGCGGCTGGATCGGATGCTCGCTTCGGCTTCCACCTCTTGGGTACAAAGAGATCCCGGATGATCCACGTTTGTAGCTTCCGGTGGATTGCCATCTTGGCAAGATTGGCATTCGAGACCGCGTGGTCCTTGCGTCTAGCCAGATAACCTTCGTGCCAAAGCGGATGCGCCGAGAGAAGCTGGATGCTCACTGCATACTTGAGGGTGGTGTCACCAAGTGTCTCGAGGCGTTGGTAGTGGCTGCGTTCCTGGGCGGATGGCGTAGTAATCGCAGTCAGGAGCGAATCCAGAGGGATCTCGGCTAGATGGGTCTCCCCGAATAAGGTATCTCTCAGGGAAGAGGCCGTGCTGACCATCTGAAGGTGCCTGATGATCGATGGTGTCCACTGCGCGTATTGTACTTCGTGGGACGAGATGAGTGCGACTAACGTGAAGTCTTTTAAGAGCAGTACGGGTTTCTGGCTGAGAGCATCCATCCCCTTCGACTCATCCGGCATGGGCGTAAGGAAGTTGCGCTTGACGAGAGACCGGGCCTCGATGAGTGGGTACGTGATCTCAAGTTGGGCAGCACCATCGTGGTCACCCCTTCGCACATGTCGCTTCACAAGGTCTGCCATCTCTTCTGGGGTAGGTGGGGTATTCCGTGTGCGTACAAACCGATAGGATTTGGCCGTAAAGCTCGTCCCGGTCACAAGAAAGATATCGTCCACATGTCCGTAACGGCGCTCGAACCATGAGAAGGGTGCAAGGAGGGTCCGTCCACCGGTGGCGGAAGGGCTGTGGTCTGAGATCAAAGCCCTTCGCTCGTCCCAAACCGTCGGAGATTCATCCATAGGAAGGAAGAGATGGAGGAAGTCCGTCTGGTCCCATTCCATGCGCGAGCCATACATCGGCCAGAAGAACCGCCGCGTAAACTCCTTTGCACGCGTCAGAATGCCATCATCATTATTGGCGACGATAGGCGTTCCTTCTCCCCGGACGCGCACCTTGAATGGGGGGCACTCGCGCAAATGTATGATGGGGAGCTCGTCGATTTCGAGGGAAGGTAGCGCAGCTTGTGTCAGCATGCGCAGCGGTGGGAGTCCGTCCACTTCTAATATTGTAGACCACCATCGCTTATCCGCGCCACCGTCACTCCAGGGATCCATTTGGCTCGAGACCCGTTCTGTACTTTTGCGTTGTTCCACATCCTTCAGCAGAAGGCGCACCTCACTTTCTACCTCGGCCCCCAGGGCGCTCGTGAGCGGCAGGAGATGATCATTGAGTAGCTTGTTCTCGTATAGGGCACGATAAGCCTGGAATGCAACGTGGCGTCGAGCCGCCACCTTCGTGGAGTGAATTCGAGGAGTCGAAAACGAGCGGAATTTAGGGTCCACCAGCTTCGGAAGGGTTAGCGTACAACCATATGGGCCGTAGTACGGGGGGCAGGGTCCACGGTCTGCGTGCCATTCCAATGGGTAATCGGGGGGGTCGATGTCAAATAGAGGGACATGATTGAGTACACCTGAATAAGGAAGGATGGAACAGAAATGGAAAATATGCTCGATAGCCGAGTTTCCTGTCAGCACTGCGCTGTTGTGACAGTTTTAGCGAGAAGTAGGGACGAGGGAGGAGGTGCACTGGCGCTTACCCAGTCTCTTCTACCGTGAATCGCAACTTCCCGTCTTCGTCTTTGTCGTCCGTTGGCAGATCTTCATCGCTACAGTGGAGTTCGCTCCTCGTGTTGTATAACCCAGTCATCCTTTGTTCCTGCTCCTCCCACTTATTCATGGTTGTTTCAAATGCCAGTGAATCCGAATGCATAAGGACGAACGAGCTGCGTTGCTGGCGCGCGCGGCCGCGGCTCTGCGCCCAGCTGACCATGTTCGCCGGCAAGTCCCACCGCACGACATTGCAGCACGCCTGAATGTCCAGCCCTTCCTCCGCGACCGCAGTTGCAACGATCAAGTTGAGTTCGCCGATTCGGAAATCATTGAGAGTCTTGTCGGCAGGCTGGCGTAGCAGGCGCCGTGTGAGGTCGAGAAAGGAGTGGCGCCGGAAGCTCCCCGATTCGCCCAAGAGACTGCCGACGCTGAACACATTTGCAGTACGCGGGTGCCGCGCGAGGATTTCGGTCAACGCGAGTACTGCGTCGCGGCGCGTGACGAAGATAAGGCCACGGTACTCCATCCCCCAGCCCTCGAAGGAGGCCTTCTCGCCCAACAAGATCTCGATCAGTTTGTCCACTTTATCCGAGCTCCTCAGGGTAATGTCTTCGGGGTCATCTGGGATAGGGGCGACTTTTATGCGCGCGAGGTGTTTGAGTAGGTACTTCCTCTCGTTTTCGCTCCAATTGAAGGAAAACTCGGGAAAGGTACAGCCTGCCCTGACGGCCTGCTTGCATACCTCCTGGATATACCAGTCTGCTGCCCATTCCCCGAGGTCCGAGCAGATCTCGTCAGCGGCGCGTTCAAAGTCACGTAAGCCTCTGTGAGTAAAAGTGCTCTGCTTGTGGATCGCACTCGACAATTGCTGGTCGACGCGGCTGCGCCTGGGGCCCGATTCGAGATGTCGGAGTTCAGTACGCTTGTCGATGACCCAAGGGTCCTCCTCGATATTCAGGGAGGCGACAACTTCTTTGAGGGATTGTAGGCTACTGGAGGGCGGAGTGCCGAAGAGATATTCTGGCTCCCTGTAGGTGATGTGTTTGAATACAGGGCGATGCACGAAACCCTCAAGCTCCCCGCGGAACAGGAGCGGAGCGCAGATGGCCGAATCTAAGTTGAACTCGAGTTGCCTGTACCCCAACACTTAGTAATATGTCCCACTCAAGAGCGGAAACAAGGAATGTTGACTTAACCCACCTGAAGGAATTCTCGGCACCTCCACCAAAAATCGGGCTCGCTGTAAGCCCGAGGATCGCAGGACGCATGACCTCATCAATGTTAGTGGGGGACTCGGGGCGGAGCGGTAGTTGATCGTAAAATTCCCGCATCACGAGGTTATATGAGTGTTTGTCCGCAGCGTGGTGCGCCTCATCGAATACGAGCAAGCCAACGTCCAGCCCAAGCTGGACGTATCCATGGCGGAGTGCATTGAGGAGCACATCGGGCGTGCTCACGACGATGCGACTCGTTTTCAGCACGCGAAGCCACAGTGCCCTGTCCTTCCACTGATCCGGTTCGTCTTTGCCCGAAATGAGCCCAACAGAGACGTGAATGTTTGTCTTGATGACGTCTTTCTGCTGCCGCGCAAGCGCGACAGTCGGTGCAAGGAACCAGGAGACCTGAATGGAGGGGGGGGTTAGTGATTATGCAGCGTGAGCGACGACGCACACACCCACCTTGCGTGATTCGCGCTCTGTTTCGTGTTTCATACGCAACACGGCAATGTGCGTCTTTCCTGCTCCTGTATCGAGCGCAATGACGATGTTTCGCCTTAAACTCTCCTCGAGCATCTCCTGCTGGTATCCACGTGTGGCAAGGGCCGGGACTACCGAAGATGGTACTGGTATCCCATCAGTCCGTATCGAGGTGTCATCGTGTGGCATTTGGAGAAAGCGTCAAGTTGCAGGTATATCGTTGTTGAAAGGAAGTGTTGCGTAGTGGGTCTGGGAAGGAAAGGAAACCATAGTCGCCTTGTTCTTTTATGAGCCTGCGGAGAGCTACTGTCAGATATAGACGCCCTAATACAGGCAAGTAAAGGAGTGAAATCGGGCAATGATCGTGGGATTGCGCAGTAGCGCAGTACGTGACGTGCCAGTGGGTGGTACACGTAATGAATCACTCAATTTATGCTCCGCTATGCCATCCCGTTTCCCGTCACTGGCAGAGAACGGTATCCTTGACAGGTGTGCTGAAGGATATCCTGCGTGGTAGGCAGCCTTATTGGTTATTTCGTACGCGTACGACCGTCCTAACTTTCTTCAGATCACACCAATAGTTCTCGCACTCATCGATCAATCGATCCTCTGATTGCGACCGCAGCAAAGTGCTAAGATGAGGGCTGCGCACTGCATTTCCGGTGGCCGTGGGCAGAGGGCAGAACAGATACAGAATTCACCATGAGGTGCATGAGACCTCGTTACATCGCAGTCCTTTCGGTCTACATATCTATAGATCTATAGGGATGCCTTCCCGCGCGGATCGTACGGTAACAACAACGCTACGAAACCTGCCACGATAAACAAAGAAGCTGAAACATAGATCGGCGCAGAGGTCTTGAGGTTTGCTTTGAGTGCGATAATCGGCGCCATGATCCCGAACATACGATTCGCGGCTGCGACGAGGGCGTTTCCGGTCCCACGATCCTTTGTCGGGAACAGCTCTGGCGAGATCGCATACAGGATGCCGTACATGATGTTACTCGTGAAACTGTAGCCGCAAACCCAACCGAGGAGGGCGGCGGACGAGCGCGCCGTCGTAGAGGCGAAAAGGAATATCCCAGTCAGAGCTAATCAATGTCAGTACGACGGCGAATGAACAATAAAAGGGATTAAAGATTTGTCGAACCTGTGGAGATCGCAAGCGAGCCGCGTCGTCCGAGATAAGGAATCTCGACTATCCACCCCGCGAACAATGCGCCAGGTACACCGATGACACTCACGATGACTTGCTAAGAGGGAGTGGAGAATACTCAACGAGGAATGCAACGGGAACAAAGTACCCACATTACGATAGGTGATATATGTCGACCCATCTCCGAAGTCTGCACCCCGAGTTGCCAGGCTACAAAGAACGATGAGAAAAGGGATGAAAAGGAGAGAAAGCGTCGCCATACAAATAGGTCACAAAACTGTTGTACCTATGGAGCGTCAGTATAATTGAAAGTCTAAAATCTAAAGATAAAATGGAAGTCTCACAGCGGGAAAGCAAGGCCAATCAGAGCTGAAAAGACGGTGAATATGAGTATGCACCGAGAATACGAGAGCCGGGGAAGGACGAGCACCCCAGAGAGTGATCAATAAACTCGTAGACAATGCTAGCTTTCGTGTCTTGAATAGCGGCGTGACGTGGTCCCAACTAAACCCTGTCATCGTCCTCCGAAGGGCGCCAAATTTAGACGTTTCCATCGAGGGGAGCGGGGATTTCTCAGCGTCATCGCTCAAAGGAGCTGGGCGACTTCGCTCAACCTCATGAAGCATGTCCAATGTAAGGCTGCTCGTTGTGCCATTATACTGTGCCACCTTGTGGACAACCTCCACCGCCTCCGCATCGCGTCCACGCCCCATGAGAAATTTGGGGCTTTCGTAAAGATGGAAAACGAAGAAACGGAGAACGAAGAGGACGAGCATTAGGGCACCCATAGTGTACAAGAAGTAACGCCATCCCTGATTCTCGGAGCGCGGACACGGCGAAGGTGGAGACGTGGTCGGGCAAGAGAAATTCGCGATTAGTGGCCACGCAACCTGCAGTTTGACTGAGGAACTGGTAGGCTGAGAAAAAAAACAAAAGACGTACTAGACTGCCAAGAAGTTGTCCCAGTGCCCACCAGATAGACAAGACGGTGAGTAGATATTGGTGTGAAGCAGGTATAAATTCTGGAAAGCACCCCCATAAGAGGTGAAACACGATGGGCCAGTTGCGACAGCTGGCGTACCCAAAAAGACCGCAGAATCAACGGGGAGGTTACCACCGACGCCTATACTCCATAATGCGGCGAAGGAGCATAATGTGATCGAATCCGGCGAAGCTCCAGCGGAAAGGGCAAAAAGACCAGTAATGAAGAGCGTCAGATTGAAAGACAACCTGTGTCCGACAAAAAATGTAGACATGTCTCAGGATATAGAGAAATTCTTGAAGGAAACGTACTTGCGTCCCCAGATGTCTGATCCAACACCAAAAACAACGGCACCGACAAGTAAACCAATGTTCTGCCCGAGCTTGAGGAAAGGACCTTGGAAGGCAAATTCGTTGACCACGGGCGTAAAGATAAGACCGGTGACAATCTACGGTGGGAAAGGACTGGTGAATCGGTAAGGCGGAAGTGATGATGGAAAATCTAATCACGGGCCATAGGTTGTCGCTATCGAAGCGGAATTGAGTTGGACGTGATGCCCAAGGCGGGTGAATAATAGTGACACGTACGACAACCAGCCAAAACCGGCGACGATAAAAAGATACCACTGAAGGACGGTGTCACACAAAGATAGCGCACAGAGACCAAGGTCGAAAGCAGACCGACCTGGTACCTGCCCATCCCGATCTCACTGAAGGCGTCATTAAGGATCTTTGCTTTGGCAAGGTAGGTGGGATCGAGAGAGCCATCATGGAAATCGATGCTTTCAATATTAATGTTCCCGAGAGTCGTGATCTCTAGATCTGCCTTGACAACATTTTCTGGCCCGTGGGGGCTGCTCTCTGAAGAAGCGTGTTTAGTATCTGCCATAGGCGGACAAAAGGGGGAGAAGGAAGGGTTGACCTGGTCGGCTTTACTGTACTAGCAGTTTTTGTACCTTTGAGGAAGGTGAATATGGTACAATAGTCGTACAATCGAACGTGTCATGACGTGACAACGTGTATATATTGAGAAAATAATGGACTCCCCGCGGGAATAACTCTACAAGGGAATGCCGACGCTCGATTCAGACCACCGTTCAAATCCACGCGGCGTCGCGGCGTCCCATGGTCCGCGGATCTCGCTAACCGAACATCTTTGGTGATTCCCCCCAAAAGAAATTTGTTTTTGACAAACTCACTATTTGTACTGCTGTGCCCACATCAAGACACCAGGTGCCCCAAATGTTACGCTCGTCAACACGGCTGCACAAAGTCTGGGTAACGGCGCCGTTAATGCAGCCAACCCTAGCAGTAGCGTAACGACCGATTGAACCAGAACTGGCATTGACTGCGTCCCATACTTGAGAACTCAAACTCGGTGGAGCAAGGGACGCACCTGGATGCGACGCCGAAGTATAGGGAAGAGCGCAAAAGCTTCTACAGAGAATAGCATTAGCGCAAACACTGCCAGATCATCATCCAGGCGTGAAGCTAGCACGACGGCAGCCGAAACCGCCGCGTTGATCGACAGCACCGAAGTCAGCCTTTTTCAGCCCGGGGAAGGAGGTGTTACTTGTCAGAGCTCAAAAAGAGAAAAGGGTCACGCACCGTTCGCGCTGGGTCGGAGCCGCGGTGTAAGAGTAATCAGCAAGCGCAGCGTGCATGAGGAAGAGCGCCGTCGTGAGAGCTGAGATCGAGTCGGCGGATGTCGGAGCGGTGAGAGTGCGGAGGATGGGGGATAGAGCTATGAGTGCGAGGAAGATGAGCAGGGATGCCTTGATTGCGCGTGCACCTGCGGTGAACCGCAGGTCATCATCAGTCCAGTTATTGAATTAGGGAGACAGCACAATCTCTGAAGAACGTACGACGATCGGAAGATGTGCTCCCTGCAGCATCCCTCCAGAGGTATTCCATGGACTCCCAAATTATACATCCAGTGACAAAGGTCACGCTAGAGAGGACAACTAGCAGACGCGGGTCGAGCGTATGGTCAAGTAGTCGGGTGAAGACAGCCAGAAAGACGAATATGACGGATAGGTGTTGGGAGATCGTACATGCTCCTAACACCAGCGGCCAATATTGATATGGGAGGACATTCGCTGCATGAGAGGTAAAGGGTCAGTAATAAGGTAAGTTTGGAGATGCGTGGATGATTACGGTTCTTGGACAGAGCCGCAAGGAAGGTTGGCGGAACGTAGTTGTCAGGAAACGGTTGTTGCCTCCATAGAACACGTTCCCACTCGGGTCCATCATCAGCAGTTCCGTCAGAATCTGTCATGGCCATTTGGACTCGAGTTGAGGGTCGCTTACCGCAGAACTCTAGGTAGACCTCACGTGATCACCGCTCCTCTGCTCGCTCTGCTACGCTACGGCGACTCATACCATAATTCATGGTGTTGGGTTGGGTTACGGAATATATCCAATAATCAGACTCATCAAGTTAGCGTTCGGTTAATAGGGACCACGCGGGCGACAAAGTACGAATCGCAAGAATTGCGTTATTCTGAGGCAAACGCACGCGTTGCTTCTGCCATTCAGCGTGCACTGCCACTGTAACGCGGGCAGGTCTCAAATCGAAAATTCTAGTGCTCCAACATGTGCGAGCCATGTGAGCTCGACTCCTCATCGCCTCCGTTTTGGTGTCGAGATTAGTTAGCCGACCTTCTCGCGAGAAGAATGATGAGTATTAAAGCTCGATCTCGATTACCGTGATATTAGTGCTCCAGGTCCTTCGCTTACGGTATTAGACGAGCGGTTTCATGGCATCTGATTGATATCTCAATCACCCAGATTATTAAGGCAAGACTAGGTTGGCTCTCCGGAAAATTCAAAGGTGCACAATGCAGGCAGTTCTGGGTGCCGCGCACTCCAGCACGAGTCAGTCTCGCTGCGTTTTCTCAAGAAGGTAGTGCGGGTGCTCTTTGTCATCGAGAAAGATGTGGCTTTTATCTGCCGATACATGTGGCATATGGCCTACGCAAACTCAACGCCCCGTTCTGGTATTCTGAACAGCGTGGTGAATCCTTTTTAGAATTTGCAGCGCATAACTGGTAAGAAATGTGATGCGGGGAATTCCCATTGAGATGGTTATAACTAGTGTGACCAGCCATCGTGATAGAGTGAAGTGCGAGCAGTACAGTATAAGAGGGCGTCCACAACCCATGGGAGCCAGTCCTAAGACTTGCTTTTTCCAGTTGGTGGCAGATATGCCGAGAACATGCAAGTAAATGTTCCATCAAATGATGTTTAGAGCCTGCACATAGGGTGTAGGGCCAAGTTTTTCTTCATTAGCAGCTTGTCAGCGAACTAGAGCGAGGATATACACACATACTTGGCGGATTCCGGCGCCTCCGGACTATCTACATACTCCCATTTCTTGAACGCACGCGTGAGACGCCCCCATCGTCCATCATGCCACGTTTCCAGTTCGGCCCACTCCAGCGTATCCATGCCCCAGATCCGACGTGCCCAGCCGAGCCAAGACGCAGCGACGACATCGGCGTACGTCTCTTGCTCACCAAGAAGGAACGTATCGGACATACCGCGCGCATCCGCATTCCTCGCAAACGGCTCCAATGCCTCACGCACTGCGGCCCAGCGTGCAGCGGTGGAAGCGCCGGGCTCGGACAATGACTCGAGTAGTCGCTCGATACATGCGCTCGCGCGTGGTACGGAAGTATTCCTTGCTCCTCTCATCACGTAGCTGTGCCCAGATCCGGCTGAGAAGTAGTGGTGCCAGCGCAACGCCAACAACCCGCAAGAACCTGTTATCAAAGTCGACGATCAAGTCGTCCGTGCCGGGTGGGAAGAGTTTGGGAGAGTGTGGGTAGAGGCGCTCTAGGTTGAGTGCGATCTGAAGAGACCCACTTAAACTGCGATCCGTGGCTGGGTCATGGAGGATGGGGACTGTGTACGATGGCTGCCCGCCGCGCCGCGAAAAGGTATGCGGTGCACCAATGCGTTTTGCAACCGTTGCAATGTCGGGAAAGTCAACCCATTCCGTCTTGTGGGGTATCCCTTTGTAGTTAAGAACGATTCTATGGCAAGGCATGTACACCGAAGTGAGGCCGGGTTCTCAAAAGGACCGTCCGTACCTGGTTTTCCATACATTCGGGGACCAAGCTTGATGCTTGGTCGCCGTTCCGGGGATGTCGTAGAGAATATAGGTTGTGTTGATGGGCATAGTTTTGGCACTCAGTTGACGTCTAGTAGGACAAAGCATTTGTCGTGAAGTGGATATGACGGCGTCTTGGCGTGACCGCTGCCAGTGGTAACTTAAAACATTCGGGCCGTTCGCCGCTCAAACAACTCAAACTCAAGGCCCCCAATGCACTGGCATGTGGCGCGTGTCGTGAGTCACTCACACGATTACAACGACATGGTGTGATCGGACCCTTCCAGCAAATTATCAGTCATTCCACTGACTGAATATGTCCAATGGTACCCAACGGAGGACAAACTGGGACGCGGTTATTCAGAGATAGTACAATTGAAGACCTGAGATGTGAGAACATCTAAAAGAGATACAAGACGACGAAAGGGACAATACAAGGAAGGTACAGGTCCGATAACATCTGGCAGCGAGAAAGATTGCCAACGACAATACTCAGCCAGAGCACATCACGCATGCTTCCTTGTTCTCAAGCGAACAAGCCAGCTTTGCCTCTTCCAACTCACGAGCCTTTTTGCGAAGTAACGCAGCCGCAAAATCAGGGTCATTCTCGGCAGCACGTCGCTGTACCTCATCAAGCCCCGCCAAAGCGTCGTCATGGGATTCGGCAGGAGTGAGTGGGTACGACGGTGTTGTAGTTGTCGACCCATTTGAGGTTACTGTCACGGGAGTGGAAGGAGTAGTTGTAGTTTCTGCCGCCTCAGAGGTAGCCGTTTTCGTCGCGACTTCGTGTGCGACAGTGGGATGTGCCGATGGAGGGCTTGGGGTGGAGGCAACAGGACGTGCGACGGGCGCAGTTTTTGGGCTTGGTTGGGATCCCTGTTGCTCCTTCTGCTGTTTAACTTGCGCGACGAGTGAATGGTCGAGCGTGAATTGGATCGCCTGTGCTGCGGGCCTGGTGCGGAGGTAGTACATGCCGGTTTTAAGGCCGCGCTTCCAACCATAGAAGTGCATACTTGTCAACTGGCCGGCTGTCGGCGCCTGCAGATGCACGTTGAGGCTTTGACTTTGGCAAATGAACGCGCCACGGTCTGCCGCCAAGTCGAGCACCTTCTTCTGTGAGATCTCCCATACGGTCTTGTAGATGGCCTTCACATCCGCAGGAATCTCGGGAATGGCCTGAACCGAGCCATTATTGGCGATGATCCTGTTCTTCATGTCATCATTCCAGAGCTTGAGGTCGACAAGTTCGCGCAGAAGCCATGGGCATACAACCTGGAACTCGCCAGCAAGGACACGGCGTGTGTAGATGTTGCTGAAGCCAACATTAGACCAGAGCCACGCATCAAGGATGTGAAACTTACCTTGTGTACGGCTCAAAGCACTCATTGAAACCCAAGATCTGACTTGTTGACGCAGTTGGCATCGGAGCAACAAGGAGAGCATTTCGCAATCCGTGTTTGGCGACTTTCTCCTTGAGAGCCTCCCAGTCCCACAACTCGGTAGGGGTGACATTCCACAAGTCATACTGCAACTGTCCCTGCGAAGCAGGACTGCCCTCATATGTTTCATACGTACCCTGTGCCTGTGCCATTTCACAACTGGCCTCCGCCGCAGCGTGATAGATAGTCTCGAAAATCTGCTGATTGAGCAAACGGGCTTCAGGCGAGTCGAAAGGCATTCGCAAGACCATAAATGTATCGGCAAGACCCTGAACACCTAGGCCAATCGGGCGATGACGCATATTCGAACGACGGGCTTCCGGAACAGGGTAGTAATTGGCGTCGATGAGGCGATTCAAATTGAACGCGACGACCTTGGCAACATCGTGTAGCTTCTGAAAATCGTACCTTTTCCCTCGAATGAAGGAAGGTAGTGCGATAGAGGCAAGGTTGCAAACAGCGGTCTCGTCCGGAGAGGAGTATTCCATTATTTCCGTGCAGAGATTGGACGACTTGATAGTGCCAAGGTTCTTCTGGTTTGATTTTCCTGGAACCGAATTAGTGATCGCTAGGACGATCTACTCTGAGACTTACTATTAGCATGGTCCTTGTAGCACATGAACGGGCCACCCGTTTCGATTTGCGCATCCAAAATGGCATACCACAGCTTCTGGGCAGGTACAGACTTGCGTGCGCGTCCCTCACGCTCGTAACGCTCATACAACTCCTCGAACTCGGTGCCGTAGGTGTCATGCAAGCCGGGGGCTTCGTCGGGAGAGAATAGTGACCATTCCGCATCAGCCTCTACACGATTCATGCTTCAAATACGATCAATGAGGTCTAGAAAAAGGAGGGTTTATGAACGGGTACTCACAAGAGGTCGGGTATCCACAACGCATAGAAAAGGTCACGAGCCCTGACCTCCTCTTTACCGTGGTTTTTACGGAGATCGATGAATTCAAAGATATCGGCATGCCATGGTTCGAGGTATATTGCAAATGCTCCGGGCCGCTTATTGCCACCTTGGTCGACATAACGCGCGGTGGCATCAAACGCACGAAGCATTGGCACGATGCCATTCGAGTAGCCATTGGTACCTGCAATGTAGGCACTGGTGGCCATCATCAACACAACATGGCAGAGTAAGGTGAGAAGAACTGCAACAAACCCAGTAGCACGGATATTATGAATATGCAGACCAATACCACCAGCTGACTTGCTAATCATCGCACATTGCTTGAGGGTATCATAGATGCCTTCGATTGAATCGTCTTTCATGGCAACCAAGAAGCATGATGACATCTGAGCATTCGGAGTGCCAGCACTGAAGAGCGTAGGCGAGGCATGGGTGAAGTAGCGCTCAGACATGAGGTTGTACGTCTGCAGAACTCTTTCGATGTCAGGGCCGTGTATGCCGACGGCCACGCGCATGATAAGATGTTGAGGACGCTCTGCTACACGCCCATTGATGCGCAATAAGTACGAGCGCTCGAGGGTTTTGAACCCAAAGCTAACGACCTAAGCTCAAATGATTCCTTTCAGGATGCAGCAAGACTTACAAATTGTACTGAAAGTCACGCTCGTAGATGATAGCGGAGTCTAAGGTTTCGGCATTAGACATGACTACATCATAAGTCTCCTTCGAGATCATGCTCGCGGATCGTCCAGTCTTAGGGTTAACTATGAAGTACATCAGATATCGCAAGAAACCCCGATAAAAGGACACGAACCATAATCGTAGAGATCTTTGACGACATGGGAGAAGTTCTTCTTGGTCTCTTTGTGGAGGTTGGACACAGCGATACGAGCGGCGAGGATGGCATAATCAGGGTGTTTTGTTGTCAAATATGCTGCCGTCTCGGCGGCGAGATTCTGCATGATTTTGTCAGCCAATACAAAGGAACAGCAGCGAGGGTTAGAACAGAGGGGTATTGCGACGTACATCAAGCTCAGTCGTAGTGACACCTTGGTACACACCCTGGACCACTTTTTGTGCAACCCTGGGGGGGATCAGTAAATTGTTGAAGCATCACAGCAGGGAGCGCACTCGATAGGATTAACATGGTTCATGTCCAAGCCATAGCAGAGCTTGTTGATACGAGCAGTGATCTACTTGTGGTGAATGGGGAGATAAGGGCGACGCGTCACGCTATGCCCATACCTTGTCAAATTGGACGCGTTCCTTACGCCTGAAAGAAAGAACGCGTAGGTTGGTTACACTTGGTCGTGAGAATGATATACAAGCATCGCGTACCCATCTACACAAAGAGGTATCAGTAAGCAGGCATGGGATCGATGGCGGCGCACGTAGAACCTCACCTCGTTTGTATACAAAGGAAGCCATGGAAGCGACACGTGATTTCAGTGAGGTATATAATGCAAAAAGATGGAAAGGAAGAACAAAAATGGGCGGTGGGAGTTGAAGGCAAGAGAGAGATGGTGAATTGAGAGAAACGCGTCGCAAGACTTTTAAATTAACAGGACGTGACTAAGCGCCGTGCGTGTTTTCGCATGTTTACCGCCGTTCAACATGGATATTTTCTCTATTTCTCATATTATAGCTTGGAATATTGACGATAAACGTGTCCAAGTGCAAGGCTGTTCCTTCACTGACTTGGTTAGGTGCAGAGAGGATTACGAATGAACAGACGATTTGAGGGGTCTCACCCTGCGTCGTGTTAAGGTTAGACACGATGATCACAGGGTCGCGTTATTTGACTGTATTTACACTAATTGACGCGTCGTCGATCACCCATCACAAACGTGGATAACGCAAGGTAGTTTACGTACATGCAGGTGATCTGTAGAAGTGAGCAGCATGTAATCGTCCCACTAATCCATATCCGAGAACAAGTCCGGTAGAGCATCCTGTGCTGCCTTCAGCTTCTCGTTGATTGCCCGCCGCGCTAGCATGCGACAATCATGGTGCATATACGTTGCGCTTCCCCACTTGTCAAACTCCTTCAGCACTGCGCGCAGGCGACCGAGCACATCGGCAAGCCCTAGCGCAAGCACGGTCTCGCTCTTCGTTTTCTCGCGCCAGAACTCCTGCCATGACTGCATGCATCCGCTCTGATGCCAGTTCACACCACATGACGGGGCGTGGTCGAAATTTGGGGGCACCGTACGTAACTGTTCCCAAGCCATCGTCAGGCGGTAGTAGCCGGAGAGTAATCGCATCTGCTGCGCAGGCGAAACAACAAGTCGCCCGTCCGCATCGATCTGCCCTTCCACAGGGCCAGGTCCGGGCCGTCGGACGACAACTACGGCCTTCTGCATCACCTCCAGATAGGCAGCTCCGCGTAATACGCGCAAATCAAGCTCGTCTGCAAGCGTCATTGCCATGTAGGCGTTCTGCGGCGAAGAACCCATCTGTCTGCGCAGCGACTCGACCATGGTATTGAGCAGTCGTTCGTGCTGGCAAATCTGTGCGAGGCGTACGAGTGCCACGATCTGATCATTGTTTGAGAGTTGAGCAGGAAGCGTGCTCGTCTGACTAGGTGAGACGGGTGCATGCCCTAGACCGGCCAAGGGAAATTGGGGAGAGGAGGAACCCTTGCGAGCGACGGTATCGACAATGACGTCCAATGACCATGTTTCGATAGACTTGAATGAGTACTTGTTCGAGATGCTCGCAATGTCGATGAGGCGAGTGAGGTTGGCCAGATTCGAATGAACCTGCAATAGTTCGTGCGGTCTTTCGCAGGTTAACCACGGAACACGAGAGTAATCTTCCATAACTCACAGGGCATATAGCGCCCAGAGGAAGTTCCGGAACTGAGACACTGTATCTCCTGCGAGAATGACCGGGTTGTCATCCGACTGGCCCTCAGCTGGTTTGTCTCCTTGGGGCAAGGAGAACATGGTATTGAAGGAAGAGGAATCTTTCGATATAATTGTTCTGTGTACCTACAAGGGGTGGGATAGGCGACAGTTTGAGCGACGAACGAGTGGACTCACATTAAATAGCGTATTTTCTACCAAGATGATGCAGCTTCCGTCAGAGAGATAGTAGTCCCCGTCACGGACAATTTCTGACGTTTCGAAATTAGGAACCTTCATAGCCTCCGGTTTTTCGAACAAGTTACGCGAGCGTTTGCGAGGTGGTGAGTGGAGAAGCTGAGACGTAGCGACCTCGTCCTCCTCACCGTTTAGTGGAAATCCCTCGTCCTTAGGTGGGATGAACAGGGGAGAGTCAAGTTCTGTCATTGACCGCCCAGAGGCTTGAAGAGTTCAGAATGTAAGTATCTGCCTGGTCTACGCAGTGCAGGTGATGACGTACGATGACTTGTGGAGAGAGAGGGTTGGGGGTAGAAGCCACGTGGTTATCAAGATCAAGATCCGGTTTTCCTTTGATTTTTTTTTTTGGACGCTCGCCTCGTCTTTCTCTATTTCCTTCCCACGCAAGCGATTCCTTTTGCATGAGAAAGCAACTTGACCAGCGCATACCAACTCTCATCAACAACAATGTCAAAAAGAATCATCGCTCCTTCATAGTCCTCGTTGGGGACAAAGGGAAAGAGCAGGTGGTCAACCTTCATTTTCTGCTCTCTCAAGCACGCGTCTCCGCACGCCCTTCTGTCCTTTGGTGTTACAAGAAAGAGCTTGGATTTACGAGGTGCGCCCTAACAAGACTGTTAGCAACAGTCCGTTGACCTCCTGTCCTAGTCACCGTAAGAAACGTGAAGCAAAGATCAAGAGAGACGTAAAGCGGGGTATCAGGGAAGCAAACGAACATGACCCCTTCGAGATCTTCATCACGGTCACGGACATTCGCTACACGTATGTATCACCATTACTCCTCGAATCTCGTGACCCTCACTCCCTAAAGCTATTACAAGGAATCCGAGAAGATCCTTGGGAACACCTTTGGTATGTTGGTCCTGCAAGACTTCGAGGCCATCACACCAAACCTCCTTGCCCGTACAATTGAGACCGTAGAAGGTGGCGGGCTTGTTGTACTTTTGTTGAAGACTATGGCGTCTCTGAGACAGCTGTACACCATGACCATGGTGAGTATCAAACCAAGGACCTACTCTCCACCAGCCGCTAATATCATCCAGGACGTGCACGCACGCTATCGGACGTCATCACAACATGACGTCGTCGCCCGCTTCAATGAGCGCTTTATTCTTTCCCTCGGCTCATGCCATGATTGCCTAGTTCTTGATGATGAACTTAACGTGCTTCCTATATCTCGTGGCAAGGATGTCGCTGCGGTCGAGGAAGAACGAAGAAAGGGAAAAGAGGAATCAGAGTTGAAGGAACTCAAGGAGACACTGGCAGATACCAAGCCTGTTGGTGACCTCGTCAAACTGGCCAAGACGGTTGATCAGGCACAAGCGATCCTTACGTTCACAGATGCAATCGCGGAGAAGACGCTCAGCTCAACGGTGACATTAACAGCTGGGCGTGGCCGTGGCAAATCTGCTGCTCTAGGTTTGGCTGTTGCTGCAGCACTTACTTTCGGCTATTCCAACATTTTTGTTACTAGTCCTAGCCCAGAAAATCTGAAGACTCTCTTTGAATTCGTCTTCAAGGGCATGGACGCGTTGGGGTACGAGGAACACCTAGACTATGATATCGCACAGAGCACAAACCCTGACTTCAACAAGGCTATTGTACGCGTCAATGTCTTCCGCGGTCACCGACAGACCATCCAGGTATTTCCATATTTCGTTGACTATAACAACGATGCTCATAGTCACATCCTAGTACATTCAACCCCAAGATGCCCATGTTCTCGGCCAAGCTGAGTTGGTCATCATTGATGAAGCAGCCGCCATCCCCCTTCCCCTTGTTCGTAATCTTATCGGCCCGTACCTCGTCTTCCTTGCATCCACCATCAATGGTTACGAAGGCACTGGACGATCACTCTCCCTCAAACTTATTCAACAACTTCGTGAGTCAGCTCGGCCTTCATTCTCGAAGGATATCAAAGAGGACATGGCTGCTGGTCCATCAACCAAAAACCCTACATTGGCCGCTCCGCCGAAGGTTCGAACTCTACGTGAAGTAAAACTCGACTCCCCGATCCGGTATAGCACTGGGGACAAGATCGAACAGTGGCTTAACGCGCTACTCTGTCTCGACGCAGCAATTTCTCCGCGTAGTGCGCTGCACGGCACACCGCACCCACCACAATGCGAGCTCTTCTACGTCTCGCGTGATACGCTCTTCTCTTATCACCATGCCAGCGAGGCTTTCCTGCAACGCATGATGGCCCTCTATGTTGCTTCACATTACAAGAACCAGCCGAATGACCTCCAACTGATGTCTGACGCCCCAGCACATCACCTGTTTGTGCTCCTTCCCCCAATCGCAGACGATGAAATACACCTTCCCGAACCGCTCGTCGTATTACAAGTCGCATTGGAAGGAAATATCAGCAAGCAGACCATACTGGACGGGCTACAACGTGGACTACGCGCAGGGGGCGATCTCATTCCGTGGTTGGTCGCACAGCAGTTCCAAGAGGGTAAATTTGCCATGATGAGCGGGGCGCGTGTCGTGCGTATCGCAACTCATCCCGACTACTTGAATGTACGTGCCTTGCACTTATACATAGGCTGAAGTCTGACGTGGAAACGTAGATGGGATATGGGGCTCGGGCGCTCCAGGCATTAAATGCATATTATTCTGGCGAATATTTCAACTTAGACGAGTCTGCCAAAGTAGATGCTTCATACTCTGACGCCGTGACGACGAGCGAGGTGTGTCATACTCTGCCCGATCTACTGACGAGAGGCTTACCTTTAGTGAGCCCACCACCCTTCTCACTGACCATCCGACTGTCAGACCAGCCACTGCCATGCCTCCCCTCTTACAAAGGCTTACTGAACGTAAACCCGAGAATCTCGACTACCTCGGTGTGTCGTATGGCCTAACGTCACAACTTCTTCGGTCCGTTTTGTCAGCGTCTGAAATCTCGACTCTCACTAACCATTTGGCAGGTTCTGGAAGCGCGCTGGCTACGTTCCGTTGTACATCCGCCAGACACAGAGTGAACTTACAGGCGAGCACACAATTGTTATGGTGCGTGGGCTCCAATCGTCAACGGATGAAGAGCTTGGATGGTTAGGGGAGTTCTCGAAAGGTGAGTTATTGCCCTGCCGTCCGCGCTTGGTAATCAAAGTATTTTTGTAACAGACTTTCGAAAACGATTCCTCGCACTTCTATCATTCAAGTTCAGGGAATTCAGTAGTATAATGGGTCTTAGCGTCCTCGAAGCCGCTAATGCAGGTGTCAAATATCTCGATTCCGATAGGAAGCTAGGTTGTATCTGTTACGTCGCGTTCACTCTTCTTTTGACTTACGTCCTGCGGCCTAGTCCTGAACCCCCAGGAGCTTTCATTCTTGTTCACACCCTTTGACCTCAAACGTCTCGAATCATATGCGCAGAACGCGCTTGACTACCACGTCATACTCGATTTATTACCAACAGTCGCCATGCTCTACTTCGAGAAACGCCTCGGAGAAGAAGTGCGCCTTAGTGCGATACAGCGTAGTCTGCTTCTTGGCATGGGGCTACAACGCAAAAGTGTCGAAGAAGTGGAGGTGCGCTGATATCAGAGCGTGTCTCATTGGAGCTCAAGCAGTCACACTTCCGCAGGTCGAACTCCAGTTGCCCGTTTCACAAGCACTCGCACTTTTCGTGAAGCTTATCCGTAAGATCTCGTGTAACCTACAGGAGATACAAAAGGCCGCGATCAGCGCCACCATCCCTGTTTCCGTACAAGCGTCTCCGGATAGAGTCGGCACCACAATTCACCTAGTCGCTGATGCAGAACGCGGGCTGAGGGCCATGGAAGCGGAGCTCGAAGCGGCCGGCGATGAGGCTACAGCGGCCCTCCGGGAGAAGCAACGTGCGATGATCGACTCGCTTGACCTCTCACGGTAAGCATCCTACCTCTTTCGTTGGTTTTCAACTCGCCAAAACTGCCTCCCTTGTGCGTATCAGCTTATCAGCGTCTTAACTAATTTAGGTATGCCATTGACGATGCATCAACGGACTGGTCTGCTGCGGAGACACAAATACGTCATAAACTTGCTGCAGGAAATCAGCGGGGGAAGTCGACGGTCGTCAGCGTCAAGACGTCGAGCGCCGTACGGCTGAAACGCAAAGCAGACGCCACTGCGGTAGGACCAACCGCAAAAAGTAAAAAGAGCCGCAGGACACTTGCAAGAAAACATTGATGTATTGGCCGTTCATGCCATGGGCCGTGAGAGATACCTCGGATGTGAATGCGTTAACATTGTACCTATGGTTCAAAACAAAAGAACTTTTTTTTTTTCTCTCCCGAGTAGCAAGCCCGCGGATGATTTTTTGCGGTGTTAAGAGATCACGTATGGTCCTTCTGACGAGTTTATCCTGAATTCGACAGCTGGCGTCATTGAGGCTAGCAACACGCTCGTTTCCTGGCTACTTAATTCCCTATAACGCCTCATACACGCCGCAGACGCAGCTGGTTGTGCAACGCCCGACAAATCTGTCCTTCTCACACATGCTTGGGGCCTTGTTACAACTGTTGACCACTGCTTCGGCCTTTGTATCAGTAGAATACCATTCTTCTCATGCTCATGACCGTTTATATAGTCACTCGACTTTTGACATTGATAGCATCGCATGTGAGTTTACCTCGAACGCGAGAACGCGCGACTGTAGCTCATGCTTCCTGAGGATTTGGCTCTGGCAGATGAGGCATTGTTCGCAGCTTACATGAGGTCTCGATTTTATCCATATGAATCCCGTTAAGCTTTGTTGTCCAGTTAAAGTGCGAGAAAAAGAAGCGATCAGACACATCGTTTGAAGGTCAGGAAGATGGAAGCAGAAATCGATAACTTAGTTCTATGATCTTGGTGAAAGAAATAAGAAAGACCCCCCACTACCAGAGCGAAGCGTGATAGACCAATAAAGAAACTTATGGTAAATGGTAAACTGGACTAACTGCTGTAATCTAAGGGCGTATGTCCCTGCGTATCAGTTTAGCCCAAATCGGCTTCAGTGGGTCCGCCAGGAGTTGACGGGCCGGGAGAGGGGGCGCGACTGCCCTGTGCGGACGGAGACTGCGGCCAGCGCGCTGTCGCAGGGCTGGGGCCAGCATCAGCGTCCGCCCATCGGATCGAGCGGGCGGGCGAAACCTCTCGGGAACCGGTCTCACTCCCGCGCAGCGACATGACGCGCATGTGGCGGGGATGCCTGCGAGTCGCAATGGTCGACGGGGCAGATGCAGGCGGCGGGCGGCCGCGTGGCTCCTCATCCGTGGGGTCCATCGGGGACGTCGGAGTCTCTGGGACAGTCGAGCTACGCATGTCTCGTGTTGGTGTAGATGAACCTGCGGTGGGGGAAGAGCTGGACTCGGGAGTCGGTATGCCTTTTGGAGTTGGGGGTGGGAAACGGGAGTGCTGGCGAAGGTGGATAGAGGAACGGCGGCGATCGATGCGCCTCTTCTTGCCGGCCCGGTTGCTGGCGCTCTTAGCAGTTTGCTGATTCCCCTTTTCTACCGATGCACTTTCTGGCGAACTCTGATCCGACACCCACCCATCCTCTTCATCTTCGCGAATAATCGCAACGTCTGGCCCCGAGGATGCGTTCAACATATCGTGTACCACGTCGGGCGCATGCGCCACAGTCGCCTCCCCATGGAGGTGAGAAGGTCGATGAGGTAATTTGCCAGCATCGCCGTCACCAGGCAACCCAAACGCGCTTTTAAGACCAGCTTCGACGTCATGTGGTATGTGCCGCATCACTTCGCCGATGAAAGTGTCTGCGGCATGGTGGACTGCAGCATGGCTACCGCGGAATGCGCGGGTGATACGTTCGGCTTCGCTTGGACCATATGCGTTACGTTCGACCTCGACCTCGACCTGGCACACCATTCGTCAATAGCGTGTCAACGGAGCACGCAGAGACAAATGCGCACCTCTTCGCCAGGGCCGGTGCGACGTTCAATGACGCGATGCGGCCCTTCTTTCCACTCTGCATATACTTCCGTGCCATCCGGCGCATTATCCGCCTTAGCCTCCTCTGGCTCAGCCACCGCCACGGTGAGAGCGTCTGCATCCGCACTATCCCTATCTCCCTTCGGTACGTCACGGTCCCTCTTTTCGTCCTCTTCGGGGCTTACCATCTCCGATCGTCTGCCCGATAGATCATCCTTCGCAGCGTCATCTATCTCACCACGTTCCATGGTGTTCATGGGGTCACGATTAATCACGACATCTTCCGCGCGCTCAACGCGATGTGTATGTAACGCCCATTCGGGAAGGCTGGGTTGGCGTGACCAGGTACGCGTGACGGTCGTTACCCGCCGGCCGAGCGAAAAGAAAGGGATAGAAAGTCCGTGAATGAGGATCGAACAAAGGACCATGAACGCAACCACGGGTTGGATCAGGGCAGCGAGTCGTTCCGCCTGGTTGGCTGGCGGACTTTGAGGCCGAGGGAGGATTTCGGCGGCGAGCGTGGAGGTAAAGATAGCACCTGGAATGTCACGTGAGCAGCGGAGTCTTTAACAGGGGACAGAGCTCACCGATGCCCATAGGGCCGAAGTGCCCGCTAAATAATGCCTCGCGGAAACTTTTAATATCTGGGATCCACTTGAATAGTCCAATAATAATCGGCAGACGCCGTAACAACAACACAAGAACAGCGATACATATGAGCCGCCCAACGGAGAGCGACAGTGTCTCGTCCGAGAACGAGTCGAACGGCATCCACGCACCCACGAATACGAACGCAGCAGTATTGAGAAGTAGGTCAATAACGGAGGAAAAGACGGAGGCTTCTGTCTGCTTGTTGAAGAAGCCGTCCCAAGCAAAGGCGGTGCCACACGTGAATGAGGCAAGGAGGTCATCTGGACCAAGAATACTTGTCGTGCCGACGGTGAGAAGAGCAAGTGAAACATATTGTGCAACGTATGACTGTCGGTCAATGAGGTCTTTGCGTTCGCAAAACTTCATGAGATGTCGAAAACCAATGCCTAGGATCGCACCCCATATAACGCTGAGCACGATCTGGTCTGTAGAACATACGTTAATAGATGTAGATGGATGAAGCAATTGGGCAAGCACAGAGCCACAGGTTGAGAAACCAATCCTCGATCGCCTCTCCCGTTGTAATGTCGAGGGTGAGATACAGCGAGAGGTACAGAAAAGGATATGCTGCGCCATCATTGCTAGCCGACTCTGCAGCAAGTAGATGTCGTAGATGTGCAGGCACATGCTTGTCGGCATATTTGCCACCGATAATTGCTGCGGCGAGAATGGGGTCAGTGGGGGTGAGACAAGCAGCAATGGCTAAAGATGAAAGGAAATTGAGGTTCGGTATGAATGCGTAAATGAAGGCAGCCGACACGAACCAGCCCTAGCAGTGAATCAGCTTTAACTGAGGAAAAAATGTGAAGAGCAGAGCATACCCATGTCATTACAGGGACAATAAGGAAGAAGAGGCTTTTCCAATGGCGGTACATATACTTTTTGGGTAGTTCAACGCCGATGGCAAACACGCCAATGCCAATGACGATGCGGGTGAACTCGAGGGTAATAATATTGGTGCTTTCGCTGTTTCCCCAAGAACGGGGGTCGAAGATGTTTGCTCCATATGGACCTGAAAGAAAACTTCGGTGAGTGAACTCATTGGGCCGTCTTGCGTGAGGGGTCATGTGAGTAGAGATGGGTTGCTCGCCGCTGGGTGATGAGTCAGGAAACTCGTCGTGAGACGCGCGTCTGAGATGTTCTAGGCCGCCTGAACATGCTTGGCTTTCCAGTCAAGGGGTAAACGCCAAGCATATGCAGGCACCTTCGATTCCTACGGAACATGTATATGTCATGTTACGACAGGTGGGCATAATTCCAAGAGGGCCAAGACCGAACCGAGTGGAGGGGTTGATATGGGGTACAATAATCTTTGACCCACCAATGATGACGCCAAAAAGGAAGGCCCAGCAGGCTTCGCCAATGTAGAGCTACGCAAAAGAGTGGTTAGAATCCGCAGGTTGGAATAGCGATCTAATGTGATACAGACCTTTTCCCGAATGAAAAGCGAAAACATGCCAAACTAAGGGTGAGGGTTACGAAGGGTAAACAATATGCTTAGTAACACGCTGGGCATAGCTATGCGCAAATGAGAACGACGCACGAATACGACAAAACCACCGAGGCAGGCATAGAGAATGTGCGGCGTAGACGGCTCAAGCTGGATATGACGTGAGTTGGTCGTGTGCAGAGGTGAAGCCGCATGAAAGCACGACGGACAGGGTGGAAATGCATGATTCTTTAGAGAGGCTTGCGACAAAATTGAAGAGATGATGCGTGTGAGCTAGTGCTGGTCGTGTCGTAGGGTAGGGCCGTGATGGTCGTGAGGAACGTGAAGACGAGACGGTCAAATGAGCGAAAGAGACTAAGGATGAGGGAGATGGAAAGGGAAAGGGAGAGGCAGGCCGGGGGGGAAACGAGGGTACTGTAAGTACAGGTTTTACCCCTTAAAATTTATCTCCGGTTTGCTAGTCCGAGTCAAATTTACGTATTCTCCCCTTGAAGCGCGTCCAGGCGTCTTGTCCCAGCGGCGTATCTTTCTGGGAAAACGAGGCATGATGTCGACAGAGACCAGTGAAAATGTGTATGGCACTGGCACTATGTCCCCTCAAGCCGCGCTTTGGATCGAGTTGCTGAGGGGCTAAATTTAACGTCTAACGACCCCTGGGACCTTTCTTCGGTTTTCCATTCCATTTTCAAATTGAATGTTCTGTACAGACTACTGTACCACGCGCCATGCCTTCGACGCCAACTACTCCATGAATTTCCGGCCTCAGGCGAACGACACCACCCTGTGCCCTTGTGACACGACTTGGGAGACGCGGGCAGCCAACCCCACGGATGATCTCATACCCCCCACCAACCACACCATCGAACACGTGATCTCCAATTGCCCCCTCTTCGTCTTCGACAACCAACGCTTGGCCATCTTTGGCTCCCGATCCCCCTCCCTTCCATTCCTGTTCAGCACAGAACGAGGGGCCGTCAACTAGTTGAGTTCCTTCATGCCACACAAGCCCTTCTCCGTCCCATCCCCCCACGCCCGGACCCCCCGTGAGTTTCCTTGCGAGGTTGGGTGCCCCCGCACCCGGAATTTGCTCCATTTCACTCTGAATTGACCCCATCGTAGTTACACCTCCATAACCTTCCACTTCTGACACCCTTCTCTGGCTATGCTTATCCCTTAGATTTGCGTAAACAGGTGTCTTGTTGCTGTACATACACCGGTAGACGTTAAACTCCCAATGCAAAAAAATAAAAATTGAATGTTCTGTGTGTACATCACACCACCTGTTGACGTTGTGTTAGTTACGACCGACTTCCTTCGACCATCTCTTCATCGCTCTACGTCTATGGAGAGGATATCTTTCGCCCTTTGGCTGCTCCTCTTCACACCTCGCCCGCTCTATCCCTAAGCACGTGGCATCTGCCTTATTTGGCGCATTTCAGTTTTCATGCCATGCCTTTTAGTATGTATCTCAAGACTTCACCTTTACGGCGCTGAACTCGAAACAGCCATCTCACGCACCTGGGTGGCCTACTATGTCATTCGCTTTGTGAGCACATGAACGTTGTTTAGTCTTTTGCGGTGCTTTATTTTATTTTCCATCAACCATCAATGTCCCCGGATCGATGTTTCGATAAGTCAGACTTGCACATCGTGCTTCATGTCCGTCTGTCTGCCAATGAAAGCAATGCCAGTTCCGAACTCCGCCAGTGGGGGGGGGCATGCCGATGTGACACGAACATACGTCTAGCTCGTGCATCCTCGTGAACATCGTCGGCTACACTGTTACCTGCCTGACCGCACTAGGGTCGTAAGCTTGTAAGGCCAGTGCATCTCTGGGATCTATCATACCGTCACGATGACTGGCTTTGGTTACCGTGTTGCACTAAAAAGTCCAGCAGTCAGTTCAGAGGTGGTGTCACGTTTGCTATCTTATATCTTATCTATACATTTGATACCTGTCGTTGGCCATGTGAACTTGTGGATGAACTTGAATGAAGGGTTGTCAAGGGAAATCGTATCCCTAGCTATGGCAGTGCGTCAGCGTCAGACGACCTGGCATGCATTGTGAACAAGGCAAAATGTGGCTCTCTGCTCTCTGGCCCTCTTTGCATCTTTCGCTCCCAATAGACTGGGAGTTGGGTGTCCGATCTCTTCTCTTGACTATAGGACCTGGAAATGGCTGGAATAGGATGACCCGCCGCGGTATGGATGCAGGTTGTTCGTCCCACGACCCGGTGTTTAGGAGAAAAAGAAGCATATGGAGGCACGAGTGCAGTATGGCACGAATTTAGTATGCATCCACCACCGTCGATAATCACTCGGTCATGGGTGCAAACCTTGATAACAGGTCCAACAAAGCAGGCTTCTTCGGTTGACGGCGCGTCCTCGGGAAATTCTCGGGCCGACAAGCCAGGGTCGCGAATAGGTCGCCACAACAGTTTTTATGTTGAAACCATCGACGACTGAAAAACGCATCATCAGTGGAAACTTCCTATGCCCAGAGGAACCCCTTTCCACGGCTTCATCCCGCCATTCCCAATCCGAGTTGATCAGTTTGACGCGTTGCCAGGCCCCACAACTGTTCCTCCCGCACTTCACCTCCTTTCGCACACCCATTCCGACCACATCATCGGTCTCTCCGCAAAGTCATTCTCTTCAACGATCATATGCTCCCACGATGCCAAAAAGATGTTGCTCAAACATGAGGTGTATCATGAACGCGCTCTGAAGGACGTCGATCTTCGAGATGAGGCCCGGCTCTCGAGAACATTTGGTCATTTGAAGCTACCGCCATTTCTGAAGGACGGGAAGCTCAATTTTTCTGAAAGTAGGGACTTATTGGTATGTCTCCACTACATTCTAGTGCGAAAGCTCCTTATTGACATATAGGCCAGAGAACCCTCCCTCTTCATACTCCAATGACAATCGAATTATGTGACAATCTCACCGTCACTCTCACACTCTTCGATGCCAATCATTGTCCTGGTGCCGTCATGTACTGATCTCATCTCTTCTGAATAGAGAGATAAGCTTGACTCATTATCACTAGGTTTCTTGTGGAAGGTGTTCAAGGTGCTGTTCTTCACACTGGAGACTTCCGTGCTGAGCCATGGTTTCTTGATGACATACGCCGAAACCCATTCCTACAACCCTATCTCGTGCTTCCCGAAGTTCGAGAAGGAACCGTGCAGGAGAGGCGTACGGACAAGCGCTCGGGGTCACCCTTGTTCAAGACTCTGGATGCGATTTACCTCGATACGGAGTGTTTATTGACGATGAACGAGGTTCCCACCAAGGTAATCATTTCTACGATGCATATCTAAGTGATCCCAATTGTAGGACCCTCTTTAGGATGACGCAACTCAGGGATTGGTCTCCTTAATATCTCTTTTCCCACCTGAAACGACCTTCTTCATCAACGCTTGGACATGGGGATACGAAGACATTTTTCGCACTGTTGCTCGCTCCTTTCGAAGTCAAGTACGTCCCTCCTTACTTCTTCCTGTGTACACTGACCGGTAGCTACGTAGATTCACGTCGATCGCTATAAACACAATGTTTATTCCCACCTAAGTGACCCTTTTTTGCGCTCATTGATCACTCTCGATGCATCCAAAACACGCTTTCACGCTTGCGAACGCTTCAACCGTTGCCCAGAGGCCAGGAGAAATGACGTCGTATACATTAATCCCGTCACCATGAGCAAGTCTAAATGGGATCAATACCTTGCGCTGACCGAGAGTAAGTTGCGTGGAGCGCAACCCGTCACCGTCTTGGTTTGTTCCCTATTCCCTTATTCAGGTATTCTCCTCGCTTATTCATGAGCCCACCCTGTGCAGCTGGTGCCATTTTCGCGTCATTCACCTCTTCCGGAACTTCGCGCTTTCGTCTCTCTGTTCTGCCCAGTGCGCGTCGTGCCCAACAGCCTAAATCCGTCACTTCGTGGCCTCGACGCGCTCTGCATACCTCATCTCTTCGCAAGCTGCCTCTCGTCCCAACCGTCCCACTCTTTTACTTCCTTCGCTGATGCCCTGGTGGAGAGTAACATAGAAATAGGTGAGGATAACAACGATGCAACACTGCAAAATCTCGTCGGGGATGGGGTAGATAGCATTGCACGTGCCTGGGCAGATTCTGCGCGCATCTTGGACAAGCTAGCTGCCATGGAACCATTTCTGAGGGGCAAAGTGCGTGATGTTGTCCGCCGCACACTTGGCATCCCACCACTACAGACTGAGAATAGGGACGGAAATGGGGGTGCTATAAGTACTCTCCAGCGCATGCGTGATGCGCAGCGTATCAAAGCCTGCCGTGTCCTTGAACGCGAGAACGACCGGGAGACCCAGAGTGAGGATGAAGAAGCTCATGCGAGGACTGCGAAGTTGCTGTTCGAGTTATCTGGAAGGGGCCCAACGGCGGATTCTCAAGGGTCGTTCCGCGAGAAAATCCACAGTTGCGAGTCTCCCCTAGGTACGCACTCGCTGATCGAGGAAGGAAGCAGTGAGGATGCACCTGTTCCAAAGGTGCTCCATACTATGCGTGCTTCAATACAGCAGGTATCAGAGTGTGGTTCGCTGCAAAGGGTCGGGAAGGGTACTTCGAGGGACAGGGCTGATTCGGTTCTCGCTCCGCTGCAGACCCAGCAACTGAACATTATGGGTACGAAGGACACGCGTCTTAGGGACGCTGATCACAAGCTGTCACCTTCGTTCTCCCCTGTTTCCCACACCTCGTCCCTTCCGTCTTCGAATCGATCACACGCCGCCAGTCAAGATGACGAACCGCCTCTAATAGACCTACTCAATATTCCTCCTACCGGGACGGGAACAAAGCGTCGATGCATCCAGTCTCACTCTCGGTCACAGTCTCGATCCTCATCTCGATCTCAATCACCATTAAGACGGTCTTCAACCCATTTGCATTTTCAAAGCCCGGTTACAAAGCGGCGCAAAATCGAGACGTGGTTAGATGACCATTACAGGTTGGGCGCGTCCACGCCAGGATTTGCGTCCTCCAAGGCGGTGGCCTCTACTCATGGCCAAGGACCGGGAGTGATTCAAGTTGGGAAATCGACCAATGCAGCACCACAGACCGGCTCCACGGAAGGGCGTTGTCCAGACATGGATGGGGAATCACGCCGGGCACAGCGCCGTGCATTACGCGCACGCAGCCGTGCGATTGAGGAGAAGCTCCGGCACGCGCTTACAATGCATACGAGATAGGGCACCGGATGCCGTGTGCCTGGAGAGAAGGTGTTTTTGTCAGGGATGTATGTTATGAACTCACAGGACCTGTACGCGTGTATAGTTACAATCACAATAGCTTTTGAATGTCCGCACATGTGACCGACCGTGACCGAGAGGATCGAGATCACAGGGTGTTTCCTTACTCCCTCGTCGCGGCCGCGTCGGGACCCCAAACTGGTCTAACGGGGCTTGCGGTCAACCATTCGAGTGGGCGTGACGATTCTACTTAAGTATCCCTCGCTTCCAACCCTATTCCATGTTCCTCGAGCTTTCTTAGTTCCGTCCGGTCCAACCAGCTGCAGGCTTTTCTTCCATGTGGGGCTATCGTCTTTGGGGTTCTTCTGTTGGCTTTCCTAATCCCAATTCTATTCACAACGTAAACCAATAATTGCCCTCAGGCGCCCGTTCTTGCATCCCAATCAACACGATGTACTGACATGCGTCAGGTATGTATTTGGAAATGTCGAACGAACTACGTGGAGCAGGAGGGACAGCAAGTTCGGCGCTTTCCACTATCTCACCCTTGTCCCACAACCCCATTCACCCCCTTCCCTCCTCAAGTTTATGGCCGAAGGCGAGCTCCTCACAAATATCAAATCTTGGCAAGCAGGCGAACTTGTGCTCCACCACAAGCTCTCTGTTGCTTGGCGAGGCCTCACTGCCTATGCTCCCTCGGAACACCACGTGTTTCCATGCTCGACCTCGAACTTGCCATTCCTCCCAGTCACGACTCTAGATGGTCGCGGTCGGCCCTGGACGTCTATTTTGGCGGGTAAAGACGGAAAATCGGGGTTCACGACGCATAGTCCTTGCAAGACTGAGCTAGAAATAACAGCACACCTGTGGGAAGGTGACCCCCTCCATGGGTTTAGCGGGGACCTGGTTGGCGAGAACGGCGGCGAGGCGCCTGTTTCGGGCGTCGGAATCGAGCTCAGGGTCCGAAAGAGCTATAGAAAATTTGCGGGGACGTTGGTACAGTTGACTAGGATAGGCGAAGGTGGCGTGAAGCTCAAACTGAGGGTGAACCAGGCTCTCAGGTATGTGTGAGGTAAACGCGGATTTGCTGTTAAACTCACTTCATAATCAGACACTGTCCGAAGTACATGACTTTTCGAGACCTCGTGCCCCATCCGAACACGGACCCCAGCGTTCTTTTTAACGAGTTGGACCTCCGAGGGTCTCTCCCGGACGATGTCATCACGTACATCCAGGGTGCGGACACCGTCTTCCTTGGCGCATCGTATTCCCCGGATATGTATATGCAGAACCCCTTGCACGTCGAGACTAACATCCGTGGTGGTCGCCCTGGCTTTATACGCGTGTCACCGTTGGATGGCCGTACGATCGTGCTACCCGACTTCTCTGGTACGCACAATCTCCACGTGCAAGCCTTTTTTTCGCCACTCAGGTAATGATGATCGAGCCTTCTGTAGGAAGTCGGTTAATTACGTCACTCGGCAATAGCGGGGCAACTACTGGCACGCTTTTGGCAGCGCTTACTATCATATCCTTTGCCACTGGCGATGTCGTCTATGTCACTGGAAATGCGCGGAGGCTCATTGGTGGAGAGGCGCGCACTATCATGCCACAGCAAAATGTGCTGACTGTCCTTGAAGCTACTGGCGCAGTACTTGTGCGCAACGCGCTTCCCATTCGCGAACGAATTGGGAGCGTGCCTTCGTGGAGTATTTATAGCCCGCCGGTCAAGTTCCTCGCGGAGGAGCTCAAGCCGTCATTACAGCAGCCGAAAGGCAGTGATCAGGTCCGTCTAGTACGTGTGCATGTGCACAGCATCGATCTCGCTACATTCGAATGGGAGCTTCCTCCCGATCACGAGGGCGTATGTATTCAGCCCGGCCAAGCTGCCGTCCTCGACCTCGCGCCGTTTTCAGACGCCCTCGAGCACGCGCAGCTCTCCCCAGAGATCCCACGTGCCCTGCACGACGATCGTGTTCGAACCTGGACGGTCTCAAGCGCGCACACCTCTCTGACGCGCTCCTTTCATCTCACGATACGACACAAACAAGGGGGGGTCATGTCTGGCGCTCTATTTCTCATCGCTCAACACGAACTCCAAAAACGACAATGCACGCGTGAGGGTGGGTATGAGTACGACAGGGAATGCAGCTCGCTGCGAGCAGGACTTATAGGCTTCGCCGGAGCATTCGTACTGCCGCCTCCACCGTCTCGGAGGCTTCTGTGGGCGGCTGGTGGGGTGGGCGTAACGCGCTTCTTGGCGATGCTCGGCGCGCTCTCACAGGCTCGAGAGGCAGCGGATGTTGTCCTTGTGTTGTCGACGCGGGACCCGGAAGTACTATTCCCACTTGTGCGCTCGGCGCTTGGGACGGCCCCGCCCCCCGGGCTTCAACTTCGCCTCGACGTGTTCACCACGCGGCCTGTGCAGACACAGGAGCTGATGAAAAGCACAACGGAGACGGAGATAGACGTTACTGGGCTGCGCGTGCAGATTTATTCAGGACGTATCACAGCCGCACATTGGGCCACGGTATCTCATCTCGAGGAGAGGGAAGTATTTGTGTGTGGGCCAGGAGCTTTCGAGGATGCGATGGCGGACAGCTTACGATGTGCGGGGGCAAAGGTTGGAATCGTGCACAGAGAGTCGTTCGAGCTATGAAGGCGCTGACGATGATGAACGAGCAGCAAACTGCCATAGACCTGTTTTCCGTACTTTTCCAGTCGGCGATAAAGATTCTGTAGCAATTCGACACGTCGACAGATGAAGGTGGCGGGCATAGAAGACATGACGTGAGGTTGCCAACTGCGCCATTATTTTCCACGAACAATAATGCAATAATGACTCGAAACGCTGGTATATCACATGCGTTTTATCAGTCCTAACGCATATACTGAAGAGGCCCACAAGCCACCCCGTTAAAACGGAAGTATAGTATAGTTCCCAACCCTCATTGAGAACTTTCGCGCATAGTAACCGTCCGGATATTACGTGGGTCGGACAGCTCTCCCGGACACTCTTTGCAAATCCCAGTATTTTTTTCGAAGCGGAGATACTAGATTTTGTTAAGGCAGGCATGCTGGTAGGAGTAGCGTACCGATCAAAGTTAAGCGCATTGAAGGTATGCACAAGCAGCACAACACGTTCTTCGGTGACGAAGTCCCCTTACAATAAAGCCGGAGACGCCTATCTAGGGGTATTGAATAATCTGAGGCAGAACGTCGTATGGTTTTTCGGGGTTGGCACAGCTTGTCCTAAAATCGTAACATGGAAACACGGGGGCTTTATGAGCAAAGCCGTGAGGGATTTCCGAATGGCAGCGCGCGAGGGGGTACAAGCGAAGGTGACACGAGAAGGGCTTGAAGGAAGGCAGGACTCGGAGATTTCGAGAATACTTCGGTGTCGATTACATTCTAGCACGAGCACTATTTATGCTATTGTAGAAGAAGATGTCCTTTGAATGAAAGGGGAGGTTCTGTGTCTAAGGGATAAAGAAAAAACGTGGTGGGTGCGCCACAATGAAAGGGATCAGAATACTAGTAGGAGGCGGTCTGCTCGGGCGCGCGCATGCTTGCCCTTCAGTATCGTAAATACATGTTATCTATTAGTGTCCGTGGTGAATCAAAGGGAAAACAAGAGAGATAAAAAAAACTGTCCGTATTTGTCCATATCCTTTCAACTCCACTATGTCCAAGTCTTGACTAGTTTGACTATGGGTGAACACCGGTGAACAGCCGCTCAAGTTGGCGCCGTCCGAGTCCGCTGTCCCGCAACCAGTGGGAGACTGTGGGACTGTGGGAGTGATGCTAGTGATGCATAGTGATGGCCTGTGCTCTGGTTGATTCTTTTCCACTAACACCATGTCCCAGACTGCCCCTGCGGCTCCATCTTCATCTTCATCTTCATCCACCGACTTCCAGTCTGTTTTTAATGCCGCTTTGGAGGCATACGAGAAGACGACGAAGAACAAACTCCTTACCCATCCTCTCGCCACCCAATTACAATCCTGCGACTCCCCTGCTGATATCCTCCCCGTGCTTCGAGATCTTGTCCAACAATTCGATCGAAGTCGTAGCAACAATGAAAGACTCAGAAATTGGCTTGGCCCGACTGTGAACGTCCTTTTTGCGTTCTCAGCCACTCTTGGCGAGGGCATTGGCATGGTAATACCCAAAGTTCTTATCTCATAGGAATCAGTGCTCTGATTGCTATTCCTCAGGTGTTCTCACCTGCAAAACTGATCTTCGCCGGGATCGGTGTCCTTCTCTTGGTGAGTCTTCGCCTCAATTCCTTGGCGTGGGTAATCGTGATGACGCTGGTTGTTAGGCAGCTAAGGATGCTAACGCGAGCCAAGATGTGCTCATTGACCTCTTGTCAAGAATCGAGAGGTTTTTCAAGCGTCTCGAGTCATACACGGAAGTACAACCCACCGCTGCAATGACGGGAATAATTGTAGAGATCATGGTTGAAGTGCTCGTAATTCTTGCGATCGCGACGAAGGAGATTAAACAAAGGCGATCAAGTGAGTCGATCAACTCCTGTTACATTATTCTTGACTCACTCGTCCTCAGAAGCGTTTGTGAAGAAGTTACTGGGAAAGAACAAGATCGAGGACTCCCTGAAAAGGCTCGATACACTAACTCAGGAGGAAGTTCGGATGGCGACCGCGGAAGTCTTGAAAGTCACGCAAAGGGTGGACAACAAAGTGACGGGCCTGACCGCGCTCTTTGGCGGTGAGTAAGATGCATTTCTCGTGCCCTATCCCAGTCCTTAATCATGGATTGAATTGGTTAGGTGAGAAAGAAGCAATGGGAGGCAACGGGGATGAAGAGAAGCGTTCGTCATCTGATCTCAGTGCGGTTGGTCCTCACCATCTAAGCATCCTCATAGGGAACCAGTTGCGAGAGAAGCTCCAAAGATGGCTTTGTCCCCCGGATCCATCAATAAATCACAACTTCGCGCGTAAGGTCCACCACGAGGGGACGGCAGCCTGGTTTTTCCAAGGTAGTATTTTCAAAGACTGGAGATCGTCTCCGTCTCTTCTGTGGGTGCACGGCAAACGTACGTCCCTTTTGCTTTCCACTACTTTGCCCACTCACCCTGTATTCCTGACTTGGTAGCGGGCTCAGGCAAGAGTGTCCTCTGGTTCGTTGTTTGTTTCTCGCTGTTACTGCCCGCATCGACTCAAATTATTGCAGTTCCGGGATCATAGAAGATATCATGGCTCAACGCGAGGCCGAATTAGCGACCACAGCTTATTTTTATTGTGACTTTCGCGATGATGAAAAGCAGAACTGCCGCAACCTCCTCCTTTCTATCCTTTCGCAACTTTGTGGCCAGTCTGATCCTTGTTGCGAGATGCTCGCCGGCATTTATTCGGCACATGACAACGGCACACGAGGACCCAGTGATGCGACTTTGACAAAGTGCCTGACAGAAACGCTCTTGCATACGACTCAAGGCCCCGTATACATCATCGTCGATGCTCTCGATGAGTGTCCCAACAATTCCGGCATGCCAACTCCAAGAGAAGAGGTTCTCGATCTTGTGAAGGATCTTGTCGAGTTGCGCCTCCCAAATCTCCGCGTCTGTATCACTAGTCGCCCCGAGATCGACATACAAACCACTCTCGAGCCATTGACATCTCTTCGGGTGTCCCTCCATAGTCAAACCGGACAAAAGAAAGACATTGTCGATTATGTCACTTCCGTCGTTTCTTCGGACACGAAGATGCGTAGATGGCGCGAGGAGGACAGAAGGCTTGTCATCGAGACGGTCTCCGAGAGAGCCGACGGAATGTAAGGGTCCCCTTCTTTGTGCTTTTGCTATCGTTCTCATACTGTTCAATTGCGTAGGTTTCGATGGGTGTATTGCCAATTGGAGACGTTGCGACACTGTCTTCCTCCAAGTGTCCGAGGCGTTCTTGACGAATTGCCTGAAACGCTAGACGAGACTTACGAGCGGGTATTGAGAGACATCAACAAGGCAAATCGGGAACATGCCCTTCGTCTCCTGCATTGTCTAACCGTCGCCATGCGGCCACTTCGCGTGGAAGAGCTGGCGGAAGTACTTGCGGTCGATTTTGATGCGGCGTGCCAGGGAGGGATTCCGAAATTGAATCCAGATTGGCGATGGGCGGACCAGCACCAGGCGGTGCTTTCTACGTGCTCGAGTTTG
>Ga0307510_10000339_pt1 | contig 43738 bp, 23 predicted proteins | sample 12_EM_MG_FD_207224 | JGI IMG/M metagenome (GOLD analysis project Ga0307510, IMG submission 207224) | Populus trichocarpa ectomycorrhiza microbial communities from riparian zone in the Pacific Northwest, United States - 12_EM | ecosystem: Host-associated > Plants > Roots > Unclassified | place... | reverse complement strand
TATCTAAAGAATACAAAGGAAACTCTGCCGAAATTTCAGGAAAATTGTATATATATATTAAAAAAAAAAAATTGTAGCTACGAATATATATCGTATATTTTGAGTTTATAATTTGAGACTGTTACAGAAGTGGTTTTTGCTTTTATGGCTAATCACCAGCGTTGGAGGGATTGATGCAGTGAGGGTGGCTAATTTTCTTCTTTTTTCTTTCTTTAGTGTGATTTTCTTTTTCTTTCTTTCTTTGTGATTCTTTACATTTTTTCATGTTTCTCTTTGCTTTCTTTCTTTATCTCTCCCAAAACGTTTCACCTCTTTTTCTCTCCCATTCTAAATTTTTTCCCTTTATTGCACACACATATATATTTTTTTAAAATTTCTCCATGCATAAAATTTTTTCTCCCTAGTTTTCTTTAATAAAATTTATCTCTTGATTTTCTCTTCGTCTGCTTTCACTCCATGTTTTTCTTCCCTCATACACTTTTCTCCTCCCCCTCTCTTTCCTCTTTTTTCCCCCTATTTTTCTCAACCATTCACTCATCTCTTATACTACCCCATGTAAGAATATTCTTATTTTTTATTCCTTTTTCTTTTTTATCCCTTAAATCTTTTTTATCCTCCTATTCTCTAGCTACATGGACAAGGGATTAAAAAAATCAATCATTTTGGTCCCTATCTCTTTACTTTATTATCGTTCCACCCACTATTTTTTTGTTGTTTCTTTTTCTTTGATTTTATTTTTCTTTTGAGTTTTTTTTTTAATTTTATATCAAGAATTCATCGATATGAAAACAATAAGACAAAAGATCAAAATTATGACATGGCCATAATTAACCAAATTGCATAGAAAACACATTTTTGAGAAAGTTTTGTATTTAAAAAATAAAAATAAAAAATGTGATCAAAATGGGGTGCTAAAATTAGGTTACCACAACTGCCCCTTATTGATAGTACTTACAAAATAAAGTCTATGAAAAGTATAATTTGTTAGGCTTTGTTTAGTAAGCTTGTAAAGAAAATGATAGCGAACATTTAAAAACTTTGAAAGTAGAGATCAAGTCGAGAGGTGACTAGCCTCAAGAATTGAAACTTGAAAGAATCACATAAGATTCAAATTCACAGATGAGATGTTTTTGACTTAAGTTTGCAAGAGTCATCTAATACTAAAAAATAAAGAACAATTTGTAGGATTCCTCTAAAACTCAAAAGTAAAGAAAAACCTGTGAGAGTCCTCTAAGACTTAAAAGTAAATAAAAATTTATAAGATCCCTCTAAGACTCGATTCATATTAGATTCAACCTATGATTTTATAAAGTGACGAATTTAGAGTGATTTTCAAAATAGTTATTTTATGTAATGAGGAGCTTGAAGTGATTTTCACCCTATCATTTTATTAAGTGAGGAACTTGAATTGCTTTTCGACCAGTCATTTTATAGAGTGAGAAACTCAAAATGCTTTTCAACCTGTCATTTTATAAAGTGTTGAACTCAAAGTATTTTTCAACCATTCACTTTGTATAGTGATGAACTCAAAATACCTTTCAACGTGTCATTTTATAGAGTGATAAAGTCATGGTGCTTTACAAGCTATCATTTTATAAATGGACAATAAATTGCTTTTTGATTTTTCATTTTATAAAGTGATGAGCACAAAGTAATTTTTAAAATAGTTATTTTATAGAGTGATGAAATCAAAGTGATTTTTAACCTGTTATTTTATAAAGTGATAAACTCAGAGTGATCTTATGAGAGTCCTTTAAGACTCAATCATAAAAGTCTCTTGTTAGGAAGGTTTGACTTAACTTTGAAAAAGTCCTCTAAGACTCAAATATAAAGAATGATTTGTGAGAGTTCTCTAAAACTCAATCATAAAAGAGAAATCAAGATTCCTTTAGGACTTATTCATATAAAAAAAGATTTGTTGGAGTCCTTTGAGACTCAGAAAGAAATATTTATGAGAGCCTTATAAGACTTAATTGTAGAAGAATTGCTCCTCCTTCTACCTCTCTTCTCTTTTCTACTCTAGGTTACTCCTCCTTTTATAGGCAAATTCAAAGCTTTTAGATGCCATGTTTGTTAGGGTTATAACAAACCAAAACTAGGCTGGTTTCAACTCTAGATTAATGGTTTTAGCTTTAGGTAGATTTGTGATAAACATGGAAGCCAAGGTGAAGTGTTTCTGACCTTTTGATCTTAAGAGAATGGTTTTAAACCTTTGATAAGAACCTAGAGTTTTTAAGCATAAACACGTGAAAGGCTTTGATGGTTTTCTGCAAATGGATGTCTTAGTCAAGGCTGGATGGGTTGGTCCCTTTCGCGACTTCACCGGAGCAAATCCGACATCAACGTTGCCTGAGACCACCTGAACTTGGTAAAGGGGGTGCATACCTTTCTATCAGATATGTAGCTCCATATTCAAATATTTAAAAGTGTCTACTCAATCAATCAAACAACTGAAATTGTAGTGATGGTTGATTAAGGATAAGATGTTGCAAATATCATTGAGGAATATAGGGTGTAAACATTTGATTTCAAGGACATGGGGTTGTAGAGAAGGTGTTTCTTAGTTGAATGATGGTGGTTGCAGTCTTTAAAGTGGCCAGAAACACCACATTCACTCATTTGAAAGTATCCACTTGATCAACCAAAAAGTAAAAAAAAAAGATGCATAGTATCTTGAATGGTGTCATTTTAGCTAAACCCTACAAATTAGGTCTTTATTTATTTATTTAGGATTTTACAATTTTCAATTTGATTCCTATTCTTTCAATTTTGTTTAATTATACGTGTAATTTCCCCCTAAACTCCTAATTTCATGCAATTGCATCCATGTTAGATTCAATTGCCAGCCTCAAATTGGAGTGTCTTTTACAAGTTGGTCCATAGTTTTGGATTTGTTTAATTGGATCTCAGATGACCATCAAACTTTTAATTTTCTTTGATTTGACTCTCGATTTCATTGATTTCAGTCCCCGAAGTCACGCACTTTTGCAAGTTGGTCATTGGTTCATGAAATGTTCAATTAAGTCCCTAACTACTCACCAGACTTTGAATTTTATACAATTAAGCCCCTGATTTGATCAATTAAACTTTCCAAAGTCCAATTTCAGTCTCGAAACTTTGATTTATTTCAATTAACATCCAAATTGACTCTAAAAATTGATTTCCCTTGTGATTAAGTCCTTAATAAATTTAATTAAACCTGCCAAAAATCTAATTGAGTCTTTAAAAAAAAAAAACATTTTCACTAAGGGGCCCTTTTGTTAATCAAAATTTGGGTTGCTAATTTTGCTAATCTTGAAAATTTTGGTGTATCAACTTTTACTTGGATTTTTGGTCTTTCACCAACATACTTAGGGGGTCCTTTTTAGGCCTTTTACATGCGTATTCCATTGTATATTTTTTTTATTTGTATTTTTCTTTGTTTTCTCTGGTTTTTTTGTTTTTGTATAAAAAAAAGGTAACAACAATATATGTCATAGTAGGAATAAAAATTACTAGGATATCTAATAGTTTAGTATTATTCTAATCTCATCATGTTGAGAAAAGTTTTGACAACTTTTTTAAAGATGAAAATAGCAGTATCAATACACCAATGGATATAAGTGCATATCTATTCAAAACTAAAAATATAGTAATAAACCAAATAGAATATTCTTGAATAATTTGGAGTTTGATATATGTTATGAACCATATAACACCAAATAATCTATACTCGTAATCTAAGATGTACTCAAACATTGGATACCTAATAACATTGGAAGGGTATAGTGATGCAAATTGAATATCCAACACTAAGAATCCAAAACCCACTCACACTTGGTGAAACAGTTGTGTCATAAAAATGCTCTAAGAAAATGTGCATCACAAAACCTATGATGAAAAAAAAGTTTCTTAATCTCAATAAAGCTAGAAAGGAAGTGGTTTTGAAATTTTTTAAAGGATATTCCATATTAGTTATAACTATGGCTAATAATAATTTGTGTCAATTGCAACAATTAGTTAGCAATATAAAGGCATAAAGTAGCAAGTATAAAGGTAACTCTAGACATAAACATTTAGGCATAATATTTTTAAACACTTGCTATCTAATAAGATAATTTTTATTAACTATGTAAAGTCATATGTATATATTACAAATTCGCTAACTAAAGGTTTGAAGAGAGAGCTTTTGTATAATTTATTGAAGAAAATGAGCTTAAAGCCATCAAATACAGAGTGTAATGATAGTAATCCTACCTTGGTGAATAAAGATCCCAAGATCTAGATTCAAATGAAAAACTAAGTCATATGACACTCTCAATAGCACTAAAAAAATATTTTTTTTGCCTATTCATATGATGAAAAAATGTGTCACCTACAGTGCTCTTAGATATATTCATATTTAGGTATATTGAATGGAGTTTAATAGAATATTCCTAATGAAAGATAATCAATATGAGTGAAAAAAACATGGTTATTTCCTTGAGAATTTTGAAAAATATGAATTCTCTAAAACACTTATGTATTGAGAATTGTTTTGGGGGAGAAAACATGCGAACCAAAAGAAATATCAAGATAGAAAACTCTATGAATACTATTGTGTGAATTTACACAAGTCAAATAATTCAAGATATTGTGTCATTAATTAGTTGAGTAACTTTGATAGTATTTCACTAAGAATATTCATGCGGAAGATTGTTAGAACTTTCTTTTAACATGGTTAACAAACACATTCAAAGCCAAATTAAAAATGGAGTTTACTCATTTTTAGAGTTAAAATTTTATTAGAAATTACTCCCCGACATAAGTGCTTTAATATGAAACATTAATATGACTAAAACAAATTATGGATAAAAAAATTCTCATAAAACTCTCGGTTAGCATGTTTTGTGAAATCCAAAACTCTATATTCCACATAGAAAAAAGACAATTTTTTTTTGTAGCTGATATAATAGAAAGTTAAAAAATAAAATGAAAATGAGCATGTATGGCACCAAAGCATTTAAAGGGGATAGGCCTTAAGGGAAGTGGGCTTTGGGCTTAAACCTTACACATATACTTACTTGGCTCCGCTTGGCACAAAACAACACTACCTGGGCTCGAACCTTGATCCCTACATCTCAAGTCTTAAGTCTTGAGCCAAGATTTAGACATGATCTTGTGCTTGAGTTTGAGTTTGAGTTTGAAGTAAAATAATTTTTTAATCCATAATTGTTTTTGCCACCCATTTTTGTTTAGCTAATCCATGAATGAAAAGTTTGTACAATTTTATTTTTTAAGTAAAATCATCTAGTTTTAAAGGCAAAAACTAACTTTTTATCTTTTATGGTGGATAATTAAGGTAAAATGGCAAGAACTTTCTTTAGTTTTGGTTTTAAAAGTCAATATAAAAAAGGGTTGAAGGGGAGATAAAAAATGGTTGAAGGGGAGGTGTTCTGCATATCTTGCTGTAGCTCTTTTGCCTTTTTCTTTACTGTTTTTATTGCCTCTAGTTTTGCTTAGTCTTTTGCTCTTTTCTCTCTTTATTCTAGAGTTTAAATTTTAGTACTTTATAGAGAAATATTAAGTTGAATTATTCATTTGATTTATAAACTTTTAAAGAAAGTGAATCTTTAATTTTTTATTTTTTTTTTGTGAATAAAATCTTTTAAAAGTTAGTTATTATTCATTTGATTTGTAAACTTTTAAAGAAAGTGAATCTTTAATTTTTTTTTTTAGTGAATAAGATCTTTTAAAAGTTAAGTTATTGAAATCTTAAAAGATTATTTGCAAGAAAATCATCTAAGTGACAATTTTAATCTTAAAAATAAAAGGTGTAATTATTGGCAACAACATTTTCATTTCTTCGTCCAAATATGTTCTGCATTAATTTTATTTCAAGTATAATAATTTTTTTAGTACATGTTAGGATATATGCTAGCATCTTGGTTGATTCATTTTGAATATTCTATTATATGTTTAATATGTATACTAGGATTTTGTTCTTGTTCCAACGCAAGTTTAAGTACTTATAAAATTGTATGCAATTACAACCAAACAATTACAACCTTTAAATATCCTACAAGAAAAGGACAAAAGAAAAGAATAGAAAAAAAGAACTAGTAACAATTTGTCATAGAAGCTGCTCATATCAAGTCACTAGAGAAAGGAACTGCTGTTTGAGGTAGCCACTCATTCCCCAGCAAGAAGCCAGAGACAGTGAAATTAGCAGCATCAGTGGCGTTAATAACGTGGAAACCTGGCCATGTTACCCTGTTTGTAGTATCAGATCCCGGTCCAGTGTTATTATACTCTGCATAATATGATGTATTGAGTGCGAAATCTCCATTCCATATTTGCCAACCAGCAGGATTTATCGATGTATCCATGGAACTTTGCATGTAAACAGTTCTTGAATATTCCTTCCATGGCCTCCCAAGATATGTTTGGACCGTCATATTGCTTGAAGCCAAATCGTCAGCAGCTGCAATATTACAATTGTGTATAGAAGTGCCTGTGTTTTGGTTCGGGTCTTTTCTACCTTGGGCAGTGATGGCATTGAATTGGCCACTCATAGGTAGCCGCGGATACAAGTTGCAATTCTGGAAAACAACAGCAGCATTGCCAAATATAAAATCAACAGTACCATAGATATCACAATCCCTGTAGAATTGTCTCAGAGAATGGGTGTATAAGGTATCCTGGTACCCTTCAAAACTGCAACTATAAAATGTGGACAAATCAGCTCCACTTCGAAGAGCTACAGCCTGATGCTTGACTGCCCCAGCTGTGTTCCGGAATGTTATGTTCACTGCAACAAAGTTTTGTCCAACTACAGCTGCAACATGGATCACAGATCTGATTAATTAGCTAGATTAAGTCCATATAATTGTTTGGTAATTAAATATTATAAAATTTGCTAGTCTATTCTAAGACCACGTCGAAGGTATCAAGCTCTTACCAAATGTAGCAGAATTGAAAGTAGTCCACCCATCAACAACACTACGATTCCCAGTAATCACCGTCTGATTTATGCCATCTCCTACCATCATCAAATATCTCTTGTTCTTTGCAATGGACACATACTCTTCATAAATGCCAGCGGTGACATAAATCATGAAGTAGCCATTACTGCCGTCGGTTTTATTTGGAGCTGCAGCAATAGCATCATTGATGGTTGTGAAATTCCCTTGTCCGTCCTGACGCACCGTCACTATATCACTAACCTCTACATCGTTATTCTCTGCCTGGAGAAGCTTTCTCCTACTGACTGATTCGTAAATTGCATGGTTCCTGGCAGACATTTTGAATGGCAATCGTCCATGTCTGAATGCAAGCTGCTTGCTTTTAGGCTGCCATGTGATCCTTTTCTTCATTTTAGGAACCCAACCTTTGGTGAAAAAAGCAAGAGAAACACTATAAAGTTTTGCGTCATCAGACAAAGGGACTGAGAGACCGTTCCTTACACTCCAGGCAGAAGATGTGGCCTGCAGGCCATCTAAACAGGTTTCCTGGTTTGTTAGAATGGCACTTAGCAAAGTTTGTACATCATCAGCTTTCAAAGCGGGCAAAGTTTTACTAGTAGCATTGACAGTTTGAAAGGAGCTCAACAAAAACTCTATGTTTAAATTAGCTAGAAACCGGCAATCCTCAAGAGCCCTAGTTGCAGTAATAGACAAACTGGAGCGGCGTAAGAGATATTTATCAACTAGGTTCAAAAATGTACGGGATTGTGATAGAGACTTGCGGACGCAAAGTCGGGCAGAGTCATAGACATTGGTAGACTGCTTAGGGAGAACAGATTTGCAATAGGAAGGGTCTGGGGTGTCGTTGCAAAGGGTTCCAGGGCTGACAAGACTACTTGGAGAGACATTTGCTAAAGATGGAGAGGAAAAGAAAGGAAGAACAGCAGCTATTACTAGTAGAGAGATGAGTTTAGAAGCCATTATTTTTCGGACAAAGGGGAACTATAAGTAGCTAGTTTGAGGAAATTGTGTAAATGGGTTCGCTTTATTTATAGAGGATTGGAAATTAAGTGGTTTATGACTGGATTCATATTACAACATGGCTGTTAGTGATATTTGCCTGGTATGCAGACAATCTTGTATTTTACGAAGTCAATTTTCATGACTTTCTGAAAAACGCGTAGGTCTCCTATGCTGCCTAAGGATATTTGCTGAATATTTTTTAATTTTTCCACGAACATTATGTTGTTATCCATGCAGGTTACAATATAGGAGTATTCTGAGTAAACGTAGTCTATCCCTAACTCCACTTGCTATTCGGTGCTAGTCGTTCTTCAACGGTTCTCTACATGCTGCTAAGTCTATCTCACTTTCTTTCTTTAATCAGCTGACTAAGTCTATCTCACTTTCTTTCTTTAATCAGCTGGAATTAATTTTTATTATCATCTCGTTTACAGTAACGAGTTGCTACTAGAATGAGTTACCGTAGATATAATGAGAAGAATCCGAGTGTCCAAGTGCTCTTCATTCAAGGAAGGCAGCAATCAAATTGCAAACAAAAGTTAAGGGAGAGTAAATTGTCAAAGAATTGATTTGTTCTCTATCTCCTTATAGTCAAATCATTGGTTTGGCCTGTCTCATAGTTACGATAACAAAGCTGGTTGCAGCTAGAAGGCTACTAGATTTGAAAATTATATTTTTTTTGTTTTTGTATTTTAAAAGTATTTTTTAAAAAAATTTAATTTTTTTTTATTTTTTTGTTTCAAATTAATATTTTTTTAATGTTTTTAGATTATTTTGATGTGTCGATTTTAAAAATAATTTTTAAAAAATAAAAAAAATTATTTTAATATATTTTTAAATAAAAAATAACTATAATCATTCTTCCAAATAAGCTGAAAAAATCTTAAAGTCCTCTTGGAAATTTAGATTTTTAGGAGAGCTGGGCCCAGAAAACTCCAGTTAATGACGGTCCGATTGCTTCTAGTTAGATTATGCAAACTTAAATGCACATTAAGCTGTAAGATCTTCAAATCTCACGGGAGATAATTAAAAAAAGTATATTTAAATTGTGGATGATTTATGTAAGATGTAAACATAGAAAAAAAGACACTACTATATATATATATAACATCTCTTATAGATGGTGGTCCAGTGGTAAGAGTTTGGGACCAAGAGGTTTGCTCCCTCTGTGGTCTCAGGTTCGAGCCCTGTGGTTGCTCATATGATGGCCACTGGAGGCTTACATGGTCGTTAACTTCGGGGCCCGTGGGATTAGTCGAGGTGCGCGCAAGCTGGCCCGGACACCCACGTTAAACTAAAAAAAAAAATAAGAATTTTATAGTGCTTTACTATTCATATATAAAAGTGAATAATTAAAGTTTTTTATCAATTTTTATTTTTATTTCTTTTACCTTCTATTTTTTTTCAATTTTATCCTTTAATATTTTATTTATTTTCATTTCATATAATTTATGTTTATTTATTTTCTATGATATTATCATAATCTTAATAATCGCCCCAACATTTAGTTGTGCTCAATTTTTAAAAATGTTTATTTTTGTTATCATATAATTAAATAAAAAATATTTTTAAACCTAGTGGTGTTCATGATCCCAGTTGTGAGTTTTGCGAGTTAAGCCGCGAGCCCGAATTAATCCAATATGTCGTTATCTTAGTGTTAAAAAAATATCATCTTGATTATTATTTTTTAAGTCAAGACACTCTTTTATCGGTTATCCAGGTTACCTTTGAACCTGCGATATTGACTGGGTCACCTAGAATCAACCCCCATGCGGGTTAATTTTAAACATGGGCCGAGCAGATTTAATAACAATGACAAATAGTTTTATTTTTTAAATTTCATCTTCCATTTTTTTTTCTTTCAATTAAATTCTTTTTTACTTTTTTTTTTATCAATTTGATCCTTCAACATTTTATACATTTTGAATTGGTATTCATAATTTATTTTGGTTTGTTTTCTATGAAGTTATTTTAGACTCAAATAAACATCCTGGTATTTGATTGGTTATCAATTTTGTGAGTTTCTATTTTTGTTATCATATCATTAAGCGAAAAATAGTATAAGAAAAGAAAGTTCTTAAACTTAATGGAATCCATGATCCGAGTTGCGGGTTTGACGAATTAAGTCACAAATCCCGGGTCGATTTAATATGTTGATTAAAAAAAGATATTATCTTGAAATTTTTCAAAGTGAAACCACATTTTTACTAGTTTTCCAGATTGTTTTTTGACCAATCAAGTCAACTGTGTCACCTCGAGGTAACTTCCACATGATTCAATTTGAAACCAAGCTAGGTAATTTTTCATAATCAGAAGTGAGTTGATCATACTTATCATTAAAATGAGTCGTCTGATCCTGTACCCGTCGGTTTAACATTGCCACAAACTTTGAAGTTTGAATGCTCAAAATCGATTACGAGCATCCAACTATTGAAGCATTACGGGTCGTCTGCAAGTTCTCATTTGTAGTGTTAAAGAGTTCGTGTATCTAATTTCTATTGGGCCCATTAGATGATCATGCCTCCAACCACAAATCTGGATCAATATCTGGATGGGTCGAAGGATCATCATCGTATCTCTCTTTCAACCGGCTGTTATATGTATCTTGGAAAGAAAACAATAAATTCATCAAATTCAAGGAAATAATAACTTAAGAAAAAAAAGACCGCGTATACGTTTCAACAAAAAGCTCATTTGGGCTTGACTCACGTCCAAGAACCATAGCCTGCAATAAGAAAAATATTGTCAGTTAAATATATTTATATAAAACAAATAATAAAAAAATAGATGCAATAAAAAAATTCATATCATCCGTTTCGCATGCAAAATGAACGTAATGAAGCCACTGGTGTACGTGGTAACAGAACCATGAACACGCTAGTTCTAGTTATCCGTACCAGACTATGACCGTTGAGTGAAATGTACGGACATCACATGTTGAATGTATTCCACCCATACAACCTCTAAGACGTACGACAGTCTGAAATCCTTCCAAACTATCATGTCATTTTAGCTTAGAAGCTCTCTTTTTTTCGCATATTTTTTGGCTTTCTTTTATGCCTCGAACAAAAAATCACAAGTAAATGAAAAATAAAATTTTAATATTTGGAATAAAAAAATTATCTTGAATTCGATCTTACCTAATTACAGCATGATTCTTCCAAACCCTCGTACCATCATCATCAGCTCTCTCCCATTCAAATTTTCCCTTTAAGTAAAAATTTATAAAAGGAAAATTACAGTAATTTTAATAGACTATCAAAATTAACATAAAAAAATATTGAAGTTAATATTAACCTTGATCCTTGAAAACCATGCATCAACCTGTGGTTTCCATTCAAGATGTTTGGAAACCTGACTGCATTGAAACAATAGAATTTCCATCGACAATTTAAAGGTCGATGTTATTGTTATAGAAACCTTATTTTTTGTAAAATTGAAATTGCATTCGTTAAATGATATTATTTTTTTCATCCATAAATATTGCATTATATTACATTATAGTTTATGGCAATACACATTCGACCAAATGTTGTATGTTTATTTGGTCAATTGACTCATCATCATCTCCATCGCAATGTTGTATGTTTATTTTGTTGCTATTATCTTCATCGACTTGTGTATGTTGGCTGGAATTCAAAATATCATTAAACTTCTCAGCATTAACATCAATAAAAATATTCTCGGCAATATAAAAATTTGAATTTTTTTAAGTAATTAGACAGAGCAACTTGATATGGATTAACTAACTCACCAAATTGAAAAACATCATCTCTCATAGTTAATTCATCATTGTCATCCTGAACAACCTCGACATAACCCTTGGATTTGGTTTTCACTATGGACAATCAATCAGTTGTTGAACGATCATTTCTAAAGAAAGAATTGTATGTGCCATAAACTTGTTGGCATGGCTTGGCGAAAACAAAGACATCATTGACGTTGTAAAGTCTAGCTTTTGAATTAATTTCGACCAAACAATGATGATGATCTACTCTTATTCCTCTGTTAGTGGTGTCATACCAATAATATTTGAATAAAAATACTTTATTATGCTCGCTATGATATTGGAATTCAATGACCTCTTCGAACTTTCAATAATAGTCAACTTCAAACTCATTAAAAGTCGATCCCTTAACATAAACTCCATTATTTTATTTCTTTCTTCCATACTCATAATCTTCAATATAAAACACATGTCCATTGATGAAATACCCATTGTGGCACTTCACCTTTCTTTTAGGACCCAGACTTAGTAAAGACAAAGTAACACTAGCATTCTCTCCCGATTGATAATCTTGGTACATAAAGTACAACCATGAACAGTTAATGAGAAATGTGTAATGAAATTAAGTATCCCGAGAGATAAGAATAATTAAACAACACTTACATGTATTCTGAATCACGTGGAAAATTTAATCAAAAGATTTGAGATATAGTTAGCTATGAGTTTTGCGACAATAAATATTCACGTTGTTGCCTGCGAGAAATTCAACAATGTATCAGTTTATGATATTATAAAAGATAAATTATTAGAAAATAATGACATGTTAAGTAGTATACATATTGAATAACATGTTAATTATATGTTTTCTTAATTTTATTTATGACAAATATCTTCTCCTCATAGCTTTTTTTTGTACGGGTCCAGGATGGGAGAATATTAACAAGTTCTCACTCAAAGACACTTCCTCATCATCTTCATGCCTTGGAACGCGATTGATTCTTGTTCTCAATTGAGGCTTGAAATAGTACGAGATAAATGTTGAGATCTCTTCAACAACATAGGTCTTGCATATCAAAGGCTCAACATGTGCCTTATTTGTTTACTTTTCTCTTAAGGTTGAATAAGTACCTGCATGGAATTAAATGAATATTTTGAAATATGCTAAGAAAGATAAAAAAAATTTTAATTATAATGCATATGTAAACACTAATCTCTCGAATGGATACATCCATCTATATTGGATCGAGCCTCTAACTTTTACCTCAAATGATAAATGTATGGGTAGATGCTCTATCGAGTCAAAAAACAATGGGGGAATATCATCTTAAATTTGCATATTGTCTGGATGATATTGTTTTCAAGCCTTTTCCTGTGTTGTGTCTATAACTTGTTAGAGCATATATATTTAAAAAAGTGATTGATCTTCGTGAGTGCATTCCATATACCCTTTGACAATAAATCACAGTAAGCTAATGAAATGAGTATTTGCATAAACACGTGGAAGTCATGGCTCTTCATTCCATACAATTTGCACTCTTCCAAATTCACCAACCTTCATATGTTTAAGGCATGTCCATCAGGAAAACTCGGACTTTTAAGCCATTGGTATACAAGTAACTGTGCATTCTTGTCTAAGATGAAGTTGGCTTTGGGATTTGCGACCCGTGACCCAACATAAACAAACTCCATATTTTGCCGATGACAAAACAAAGCTATATCCATTCTAGCCTTGATATTGCCTTTGTCTTCTCCTTCACGTCCATGACCGTGTTGAAAATTTTATCAAAGATGTTCTTTTTTATGTGCATGACATCAAGGTTATGGCAGAAGAGATTGGTCTTTCAATAAGGAAGCTCCCAAAAAATACTTTGTTTTACCTAATTATAGGTCAAACCAAAACCAGAAAACTTTTGCTTATCGGATTGAAAACTAAACAATGTCATTGTACTTCAACATCACGTTATACAATTCTCCACCTAAAAGAAGTGGCAATGAAACATCCCTTTCAACTCTGCCAATAAATAAGTCATTTTTATTCTTTCTGAATTTGTGATCCCCTGGTAAGAACTACCAGTGGCAGTAAAAAAAGATGTTTTACCATCGTTTTTTAACGTGAATGCCTTGTTATTTTCCATACAGTATGAACATGCTAATTTTTCATGCATGTTCCAACCAGAAACCATTCTATAAGCTGGAAAATCATTGATAGTCCACATCAAAGCTACCTTCATCAGAAAATTTTATTTCCTAGATATATCATAAGTCAAAGGCCCGGATGACCATAACTGCTTCAACTCATCAATCAACGGTTGAATACAAACATCTATATTTTGACTTAGACTATTAGGATCGGGTATGACCATAGATAAAAACATAAAGTTCGGACTCATACACATCCCTGGTGGCAAGTTGTAAATTGTGAGTATCACCGGCCAACAAGAATTAGGAGCAAAAAATGACCTGAATGGATTGAATCCATTTGAATATAACCCAAGACATACGTTCCTTATCTTCAATGAAAACTGAGGATGCACGTTGTTAAAGTGTTTCCAGTCTCCACCATAAAAAGGGTGCACCATCACTTCATCCATTACATCATTTGATTGGTGCCATATCATATGCTTAACAATCTTTAGTGACATGAATAATCTCTGCAGTTTAGGTGTGAATGAGAAGCATCTAAGTTTTCTATGTACGACAAGAGTCATTTCCCTGTCAGTCATGGGTTTATAACGAGAATGCTCACATGTTTTGCACTCGGTCAACTCTGCATTTTTAAGGTAGTACAACATGCAGAAGTTTGAAGACATGTAAATTTTCCGGTACCCTAGACTAAGGGGTTTCATCATGGACTTGCAGCATAGAAGTTCTTTTTTAGCCTATTCCCTTCAATTTAAATGCTTCTCATCCATTCAACAATTATGTCATAACCGGCTCACTCAACCCATGATCCGACTGGATGTTGAACACTTATGCATTGACCCGATAATTTATTGTGATTTGTGCAACCATCCCATAATGGTTACTCATAATCTTTCAAAAGATCAAAAAACCTGGTCGCATCTGCATTAAGTTCTTCATCTATAATTGGATATTGACCGACATGACCCTGATTCATTCTCATCGCATTTATAACCATATTCCTATAAGGATTACTATTGTCATCTATAACTACATGCCCGTTGCTAAAACTACAAGTTGACCCAACCATCCTTTCTACGATGGTATCGTAAGGAACATATGGTTCTCTGTGCGCATACCAACACAAATGTTTCTCCACGAACCCTTTTTATAGAAGATGCATCATTACAACATCTGGATCAAGAAATGTTTTATTTTTATACCTCTTGCATGGACATCTAATACCCCTCCACTAATATTTTTCGGATTATATAGTGCATAATTAATAAAATCTTGAATCCCATTACAATAATTGATCTTATGCAACCCTTGTTGTGAATCTTTATATATTTAGGAACGATCATCAATTACTTATATCAAACCTATATAAATTAATGATGACAACATGTATTAATTAACTATGTTAACTAAATAATTTGCAAAAATATTGATTTAGCTCAAACTTATTCAATCTATTTTCATAGTACTCTTAATTCATTATCAATTAACTACATAAATTCAAATTTGTACACATTTACTGAAAATTTCAACTCGACAATAAAATTGATAAAATATAAAACGGACCCGTTAAATAAGCTATTATTTATTTCATCACAAAACACCTAAGTCAAAAATAAATATTTTAAAATTGAGTTCAAATAAAAAAAAAGGTAGATTTGTTTACTTAAAATGAAAAATCCTTAATAAAATTTAAATCAGATTGCAGATGTTAACAAACTAAGTATTGTGGTGGCTGAATTTGTTATGGGAGGTTGAATTGTGTTGAGATTAAGGGGAGGGGGTGTCTATTTGTTGCAGAAAAAAATGCTTAACAAAAAAGGAGAAATGAGAAAGGGGGAGAAGAGAGTCGATCGTCAGGTTATAAATTAAATATTACTGATGACATTACTAATAAAATTATTATGTCAGTAACTCCATTGGTCATTTTGTTGATAAAAATATCACGTCACTATATGATTTATTTTCTTTTTTAATCTTTATGTAATACTCATTGTCATTCTCTTGATATATACTGAGAGAATTTTTTTAACGGTATTTATTAATGAATACATAAATAAAAAAAATTATATCAGTAAAGGTTATTACGACAAAAAAACTTCATTATATTTTTATTTGTATTAATTAATTTTCTAACAGTGAAATAAGCCTTTACATCTCAGTTTAAGACGTGAACACGAAAGGCCGACTCCAATATGAGATTTTTGTAACTTCATCAGTGTTATTCATCGATTATATTATATATAGAAGCATATGTGTCAGCCGGTGGTAGATTAAAAATAATTATCCGCTGTCGAATAAGCTTGAGTCGGACAATTAAAAATCGTTGAAATGTTTTTTTTTTTTTTTTTTGAAATGTTTTTCAATGCATAGGTTATACAACATTTTTTTTTCCAGTAGAAATAAATAATAAAACGATCTAGTCTAGTCCGTCACTGTGAAGTAATTAATTGTCTTTAAAGAAGAACGTCAAATAAACTTCACTTAACTTTCCACGTAGACGAATTGGGGCCTGGATGATGACCGACTGCTTGTATTATGTATCCAATTTATTCTAGCTTGTTGAAAAGGGTAGATCGCAGATTAGATTTGCCAGATTCACCTCCGCCATAGAACACGACCAAACTGGAAATTCATTTGAACCAATAATTTGAAGGCAACATAAACATGAAGAATGGTTAGTTGTTTGACAAACAGAGAACGCCGGAATAAAGATCGGAACTCCGTTTCCGAACAGCGGCCTATATGCCAGCCGTCGGTGATAAAGAAGATTTTTAATTAATTGTCTTTAAAAAAGAAGGACAAATAAACCTCACTTCCCTTTCCACGTTGACGAATTGTGCAGTAGTTTCAATACCTGTTGGCCCCTTGATAATGGAGCAAGAATCCACGCCGACTAGCATTATTCAAACTTTTATTGATCTGGGCCATGCGATGGAGGGTGATCAGTATAAGTCCAAACTTTTGCTCGGATATTAACATTAAAGACGCATGATTTCCCTCATATTATTTACACAGTTGGACTATACATTCAATGAAGGTGTGCAAATTGGGTATGCCATTCTATTTCCTAATGCTAACATGGACAAAAATATTTGACTGACTGAAAACAACGTACAAACGCGTGAAAGTTTCTTCATTTAACTACTTTTCAGCAAAATCCTATACTTCCAAAATACACGGTGGCTATAATTAAACCTGACTCGATACGTTCCCGCATGTTTCTGGAATGCTACGAATAACAAGTTGGTTCCACAAAACCTTGGGATTTGAGTCACCACCATGTGCGACGAAAGACATAAAGCTTCGCCCAATAATTCATCAACTCTCAAACAACCAACTTGTGACTTTTTTCAGCACATTACGGTTAACAAATTTCATGAAATATTTAGAAAAATAATATTGTTTAGAGTCATAAATAATATTTATGATTTGTGAGTTGCAAGTGTTATATATAACCTACTAAAATTATAAAATTACTAGACATAAGATTCAATAAAAAGAGAGAGAGAAAAGAAAAGGAAGAAAGAAACATACCTCAAAAGCATAGTGAAACTTCAATGATGACACCATTGGTATCATTGCAAGCATATTGATGAGATAAATCAAATGACACCAAGAAATGTCACTAACGGTTAACAAAGTGTGTCACACAAGTTGTCTAAAGGTGTCAGACTTACTTGCTTTTTGGAGGCTCGTATGACACACTCCGGTCACCATTGGTGATCTTCTTTGGTGTCGTTGGATTCGTCTCATCGATATCTTTTCAACAATATCAGTGGTGTCATCGTAAAAAATTTAGTGTGTCTTTGGGGTCTCTTTATTTCTTTCTTTTCACTCTCTCTTCTCTCTCATTTATCTTTATTGAATCTGGTGTCCAACCATTTTGTAATTTGAAAGAGTTGCATATGACACTTGCATGACTCGCGAATCTTAGATGTCATTTGTGAATATCTAAATTGTATTATTTCTCTAAATATTTTTTGGACTGTGTTATTTTATCATTTTTTTTCTTACTATGCTAGAGTCTAAAAGAACTCCTTAACTTGTCCTATGGTTATGGTGGGGAACATATATCCATTATAATGCTTCAAACGAATGACCAAGTACTTCCTTCATGTCAAGATTGATGACCAAAAAGAAACCAAAATTATTATAGTACATATTGATTTAATAACTATTAATTGAATATAAAATTATCAAAGAATTGGTTGTGTAAATGTCAAAATGATTGGCTTTGATTAGTGAATGATTAATTGTGTTGATGAAGATGAATTTGTTTAGATTGTTAATTTATCCAAATTATCTAAAGAATTAGTCAAGATAATCTTATAGGATATAACGTGATTATTTATGTTATTATCTAGTATGTTTGGATAAATCATATAGGAAGTTCAAATGAGTTTTATAATAAAGATAATTACAAGTTATCTAATGATAACTATCAGATAAGTGTTTTTGTGAAACATATTAGTAGTCTGTTAAGAATGTAATATATATACTAGAAAGCTTGAAAATAATGTTTATCAAATGTTCTTATTCTTATCTCATGAATGTGTATATAAGAAAGGATAATCATAAGTATTTTGTAAAGCAACACTAGTAGCAGAGCAAAAGTGCCCGACCAACTAAGAAGTTACATAAAGTTTCACAACATTTACTCTTGATACATAAGTGGAGTGTGAAGAAAATTCTTAAGGAGAATTATTTGTTTTAGAGTTTGAGAGCCTGCAAACTTCTAGGGAGAGTTCATGTGTTAATTGTTAGAAACTGAATATTCCAGTTATGATGACAACAGTTTGAAGATCGTTAGGTATTTTGGCAAGTTATTGTGTTAAAAGACAAAACAGAGTGTTTGTTTTAACAAGTAAGATATTATAGATACAAATGATTTGTAGTTGAAAATGCTCATCTTGAAATTTTCTAAACTAGTGAAAGTTGTCTATCATAGGTTTGGTTGCCCTAGAGGGTTTTTTTTTTTAAAAAAAAATCTTCAAAGGGTTTTCCTTTCATAACCAAATAAGTTGTTCATTTAAGTTTTCAGCATTTATATTTATTTAGTTATTGATCAGTGTTTGTAAAGTGTTAATAGATTGCTTCTTCACATACAAGAAATAAAAAGGGGATTGTCAAGTGGTATTAGAGCTAGTTCACTCATTCTAACAGTGAGATCTAATTTCCCTATTGAACATGTCAATATTGACTTCACCACCGCATTGAATTCAATGGTGAGAACTATGCTTACTAAAAGTTAAGGATGAAAGCTTTCCTCAAATTACCAGACGAGAAAGTCTGGCACTCAATGGAGTATGGATGAATTAAGCTTGAAACTCATTTTAGCGACTGGACCAGAGACGAACCCATTGATTGTAATTGGAATAATAAAGGTGTGGATGCTATATTCATGGTAATGTCTCTTGATGAATTTAAAATAATCTTCGTGTGTGAGATAGTCAAGGAAGCTTGGAATATTTTTGAAGTTACTCATAAGGGAATCAAGATGGTGAGAATTCCCACATTATAAATGTTAACCTTAAGATTTAAAGAGATAAGAATGTTGAAAGATGAATCTTTTAATGAGTTTTATACAAAACTTAACGATATTATAAATTCTACGTTCAATCTAGGAGAAAAACTGGAGGACTCATGAATTGTAAGGAAGATTTTAAGATCTCTACCTTAAAGATTTCGACCAAAAGTAACAGCCACAAAAGAAAGCAAGGATCTGGACACTATACATGTTAAAAAATTGGTAGGTTCCTTACAAACTTATGAATCTACATTACCTCATCAAAAGAAATATAAGTCCATTGCACTTAATTATATTAAGAAAAAACATGATTTTTTTTTTATGATGATCTTAATAGTGAAGATAGTGCTCTTGTAGCTAGGAAATTAAGAAATTCATGTTTAAGAAAAAAAGGATGGTAAAGAAAAAAAAAAGGCAAATATTTTGCCAAAAGAAATGAGTAAAAAAAATGGAAGTAAATGTAAAATTGAATTTAAGAAAAGAGTTAAAAGTTTCGAATGCTCATGATATGGTCACTTAAGAAATAAATGTCATAATTTCAAAAGAAATAAAGAAAAAAGCCTTTAATGTTACATTAAGTAATTAATCTGATTTTGAAAATTTTAATTCATTATCTGATAATGAACTTGCTTTTATTTCTCTTTCTGGTCTTGTTGATGGATGTATTGACATGTACCAAACTGTCAATATATTAAGTGACTGATACATATCAAATTGTTAACAAATTCAGTAGTTTTGACATAAATCAAACTATTAGTTATTCTAGTGATTCATATATTATTTTTGTTACTACTGATTATAAATTAAATTTTTAGGAAGCTTATGATGACTCATATAAGTCATGAAAATCAAGAAATTGAACAAGAAGTTGTTTAACAAGTTGACAGTTATGGGGAATGAGAAGAAAAATCTGGATGAGGCTCTAAAACTGTGAGAAGTAGAGATATCCAAATCTCTCACTAAGCTCAAAACACTTAAGAAAGAACTAACAATGTGCAAATAGATAAAGAAACAATCAACAACACAAACTTTGATGGATTGTTAAAAGCTCAAAGGATCAACATTGATTATACATTTTTAGGATACACAAAGCATGAAAAGTCAATTAACAATATATCAGTAGCCTCCTTTTCCAAAGAAATTACCTTTGTAAAACGTAAACTAGAAGAGATTGTCATGCCTAGAGATGAGTAAAAAAAAATCCAAACATGTAAGTTGAAAGGTAAGTCTATTCCTACTTGTTAACAATGTGGAATTGTAGGACATGCAAAAATGAATTATCTCAATCTAGAAAATAGATTTATTAATAAGAGTTAAGATCTAGAATCTAAAATTGACTTAACATTAAATTAATTATGTATTATAGAAACGAAACTTGGTAAGTTAGTAGGTTATAAGAAATCTCAAGAGTTTGAAAATTTTAATAAAATAAAAATGTAAAATCAATGGGTAGTTTAGAAAAAGCTAATATGTCTAGTAGCACATACAACACTGAAAATAATGAATAAAAATTTATGATATTTAGATAATGGTTGTTCTAAACATATATTGGTACCTTTGAAAATGGAAACATAACTACTATAAAAGGTTTTAAAAAAAAAAGTATTAATGTTCCTAGTTTCCCTGCATTTCATAATCCATTATTTGTAAATGGTCTTAAAGATAACCTACTAAATATAAGTCAATTTTGTGATAAGAATTATAGTGTGCAGATTTCTAAAGATAAATGTAACATCTATAGTCGTACTAATAAATGGATCATGATCAGTACTAGAACCTTGGATAATTGCTATGGAGTTTTAACCTTGACAACTTTAGGTTGTAATAAGGTAACATTGGATGATACATTGTTGGTATCAACGTCATGGTCATATCAACTTTTAAGACTAGTCAAAGATGTCTAAAAGGGAAACAATATGTGGTCTACCACATCTGTAAACAATTAGAAAGATGGTGTGTTGAGCATGTTAGGAAGGAAAACAAACCAAGGCTTAACACATGAAGACTATTGACATTCTAACCTTAAGACCCCTTGAATTGTTACATATGGACATAATGTGTCCAACTAAAACTGAGAGTCTAGGTGAAAAAAAAAATATCATGGTTATTATTGATGACTATTCAAGATATAGTTGGGCTATTATATTAAGAGAAAAGTTTGAATCCTTTTATCTTATGAGCAAACTGTTGCAAAGAATTTAAAAATATTAATTTTTCATCTTTTTATGATGAATAGAGTATACATAAAGAATTATTTACTCCTATCACTACTCAACATAATGGTATAGTTGATAAAAAGGATACAGTTATACAAGAAATGACTCGAATTATGCTGAATAGTAAGAAAATCACATTGTACTTTTGGAGGAAGCTGTCAATATTGTTGTATATATTTTGAATCGTGTTATGTTTAGAACTGGAACAAAACTCATGAGTTATATAACAATAAGAAGCCCACAGTCAAATACTTAAGAATGTTTAGAATTTCTTGCTATATATTAAGAGATCAATAAACCTTATATAAGTTTATTAGCAAAAGTAATAAATGAATCTTTTTTCTATACTTATCACACAACAAAGCATACAGAGTTTATAACCTACGAATTCCGACTGTCATGGAATCAATCAATGTGGTTGTTGATAACAATTTAAAGGAATATGTCAAGAAAGATCTCTATAACATCATTGAGATAATTGAAGAAAACTCATTAAAAAAAGATGAAAAATACAAGAAAAGCTCTTCATGTGTCTCATTGGGCAGCTCAAACCCTACCTGCCTTCCCATGAATTAATGAAGTTATTAAATACTTAATATTAAATTTCTTCATTTATACGTGTAGCTCAAACCCAACATAATGAGTTTCAAGAATAACTTAATATTACGCTTGAGGGTCGTGCTCCAGCGGTATGTGGGGGCTTGTCTCCTTCTGCTGTCCTGAGTTCGACTCTCTCTACGTACGCTTGTCACCCCCGCGGTGCCCTACCTGCTCACTGAGCTTGCAGGGTGTTCAGTGGGCTGTGGGGAATAGTCATGGTGCGCGCAAGCTGGCCCGGACACCCCACGCTAATCAAAAAAAAAAAAAGAAGAAGAATAACTTAATATTAAATTTCTTCATTCATACACCTCCTCTAATTTAAAATTTTTTATACTCATATTTAATTTGATTTAATTTTAAGAGAGATAAAAGAGCATTGATGCCTATAATCACCTGATCAAATACGATTTAATATTATCTAAAAAGAAAAAAAAATGTAAATTCGAACACTTGAAATGCTGGTTGAGAATATAATAATGGTTTTATATTATTGAAGTTGGAAAAACAGGTGTTTCAAAGTCAAAGATCGAGTTTCAGCTCTGGGTGACTGAAAGTCTGAATTCAAACAAAATGTATGGTACTTAGTTGACGGTCGATGCATGGAGTTTTGAAATACAGGCTGGCGATGTTCCATTATTACACGGTTCCAAGTCACCTTCCCGTTAGTTTAAGCCAACAAACAACCGATTTCGACGACTTGCAGAAATCATAATTTCGGTTAGAAATCCATGGAATTGAACCATTTGCTGAAATTTAGGAATAGATGTAAGATATTGGAGGAAGGCATAAAACGACTATATGGAGCAGTTAGGTCCTTTTCATGATCCTGGTGAATTGTTTTGAAGTTCATCTAATTGAATTGAAACATTAATTCATGGAACTCTGAATTTTTTTTCATTTATTATGGAGATTCATTTATCTCGTCATTACCCTTTGTTTTGTTTTTTTTTTCTGCCTGTCTTAATTAAAAGAACTTTGAATTTCAAATCTAACCATTAAGTTTGGTATGAATAAAAATATTGTAACTTTATATTTAAATTTTGGATCTAGATTCTAGATTATCCTTACAATTCTAGACTTTTGATTCCAAACTTATAATCATGGTTTTTATACCCGGTCCAAGGCTCGGGTTCCGGGTTTTGACCCGGTCACCGGGTCAATTATTTTTTTAAAAAAAATCAAAACGACGTCGTTTTAGTAAGAAAAACAAAAGTCAACATGTTGGAACCGGGTTTTTAACCAGGTCTTGCCGGGTTAATCGGGTCGCTGGGTCATACCGGGTTTTTTCTTCCCCAATTTTTTCTTCAACACGACCCGGTTCCAGCCCCGGGTCTCCAAGGTCCTGGGTCGGCTGGGTCCCGGAGCGACCCAAATTTTAAAACTATGCTTATAATAACATCACTTTAACATAAATTTAAAACTTTACACTCATTTTATAAACATGAAAAGTAATCAAATAACTTGAATTAATACTTTTGAATTTAAAAAATAACTTATTAATTAAAGATCAAAAAACTTACATTTATATAGTGATTTTCAATTTGATTACAATCACGTACTGAAAATATTTGACAAAAGAACATGGATTGATATATTTTTATAAATTTATATTTTTGGATAATAAAAACTACAATCATACTGAATTATAAATCCATTGGTTATTGATTACAAATTATCTTCTTATAAGTCATCAACATCTACAAGTTATCTACCTACAAGATATCAGCCTACAAGATTACAAGTCTATTAATAAACAAGTTTTGAAAATCCTGCAAACTTGGTTAATTGCAAAGCAATTCGTAGTTGTTGATTCATTGAATTGTTATTGTGTGTCCTTCTTCCTCAAACCCTAGTTCATATAGAAAAGATCATGAGCAACTGCATGTTAACCAGCCACCTTCTTTATTCCTTCCTTGTTTCAAAGGTGTACGATTGAAACTGTCTAATTCCAACACCTTACTTGCTTAAGGTAATTAGTTACTTACACACAAGTGTTAAGTCGAATACACAATCAAATTCCCACTTCTTTTCTTCTAGCTTAAACTCCACGACTTCTCTGATTAATTTTAGTGGATGACACCTTCATGATAACATAAAAATTAAAATAAATCCATATATAAAGCTTGTATAAATACCCAAAGCTTAAAAATTCAAAATTGTTTCACAATTATATAACGAAATTTAACTGCTACTAGTTACAATTACAAATTACAAAAAACAAAATGGCCTAGCAAAAATATTGTAGCCCAAAAAAGAAACACTATGGAGTATGGATTGGTAATGGTTTTTTATTTTTTATTTTTTTTATGTTCTTGAAGTTTTTTTTTTTTCAGTCGCTAAACTACTTTTTTTAATCTTATTCTTATATAGTCATCACATTGACTGAAATTTAGGCCTCATAAATTGTTTTAATTAGTTTGTTATAGGGTTTTCACTGTGAAAAAAGTCCTAACATTAAATTAATGCTTAATTTGGCAAGATAGAATTAAATTATATTTCTAGGAACAAATTTAAACTTTAGGGGCTAAATTTGACATTGAAACAAAAACGCACCTTTTTTTATATATATTATTCATGAGGCATATTTTTAAAAAGTTTGGTCCCATAATTTTTATGTTTTTCATTTTATTTGTTTTGCTTTTTAACCATTGGATTTAGTAAAGAGAAAAGGTTAGCAAGAAAGAAAGTTGTCTGTTTTCCATATTTTTATACAATTGTACATATTGCGCATGCGTAATCAGCTTCGTGCCCATGCCAAGTCTGTACAATTGCACAAGAAAAAAATATCAGGTTCAGTCCGTTACTTTTATAAGATTTTGAACTGTCTTCAGTTTTCAAGACACCACTTGCTTCAGCTTTTTGCTTAGTAAAGGGTCAGAATAGTAAACCAGCATGGAGGCCTTGGTCTGTTTCCTTTTGTTATTTTGGGCTATTTTTCCCTTATGTTTTTGGGCGGTTCTTAATGGGTTTGGACTACAATTTGTTTCATGGGAAACTTCAAATATAGACAACTTAAAAAAAGAGATAATAACAAAAGCATAACAAAAAAAAATTATTTGATTTAATTTTTATGAAAAAGGTTTTTTTTTTAAAATATCTTTCTATTTTTAATCAAAATATATAATACAAAAAAATTTAGGAAAAAACAATACTGTCATGACTTATAATTATTTTGCATGATTTAACATATTTTAAAAATACTAAAAACTTAGTTTTTATATTTCGCAGACATCTTGGATTTAATAACAAATTCAATAAAAAAGTTTATTAAATTCATGGAAACTTGATCTAAATTTTAAAAATACCAAAAAAAACAATTTTTTTTTAATATTTTAATATTTGAATTTATAAACTTATACGTAAAACATATTTTCAATATTAAAAAATAAATAAACTAAGCCCATGAAAAATAAATATAACCCCATCCTTTCTCTTTTCATTGATTTTTAATATCCAGAATTATAAACTTATAAGTAAGAGTATTTCTAATATTAAAAGAAACAAAAATGCAAAAAATTTGTTATGGTTTTAAAATAATTAGGCTAGTCTCATAAAGTCATGATTCAGTATACTAGGATTGATTTGTTTTAATCAATAGACATATCAATGGATAGAAAAACACAACAATGTCTTAATAATAATCAGACAAACAAATAATATAGCTTATCTTAAATAGAATGTACCAGGGGTAATATTGTTTTTTTTAATACATAACAAGTCTCCTTATCCAGACTTTGAAGACTAGTTAGGGTTTCTAATAACTAAAATATTAGGTAAAGACTCCAAACATTTTTAAATCATGAAAGGACAATAATTCTTTATTCTTTCCATACCACCAAATCCTGATCTAGAAAGATGATCGTCGCGACGTCGTACACGTGCGATGAAATGACAACTTCACTATGGAGTTTTTTGTGGACTAAGTTTTGTTGTTTGTCTGTTTATTGTGCTTTAATTTATTGGCTTGTGTATTTTTTTTTCAACATACATTTTTATATGCTTTAAATCTTTGTACATATTGCTCATGCATTTGTATATTACATATACAATAACACCTCATGCATCACATGTTTTAATTTTTTAGAGCATACGCAAGCTTCTAGGTTACATGAAAGATTATCGGTTTACCCTATAACTATATATCAAGATTCAAGTTCTTAAAACACCTAAATTATATTTGAGTGTCTGCTTGGTAATGGTCGACATACGTATCTTAATTATTTCTTACAACACCCTCATACTACCTTTACAAAAATCGTTACTGGGCAGATCTGAGACCTTTTTTAGACTAGATAAAAAACCTACCCACACTCACCTAATGATTAGACCATATCCTTAGGATGTATATGTCATCTGTAAATTACTTCAAGGAAAGCCTAACATGTAGCATATTAAATTTCAGGACTTTTAGGTGGCGAATGGTCGACACATAGATTCTATAAGAGTCTAAATTATTACAAATCGACTGAGATGAATATGAATTCCCTCGTCAATGTAATAATGACATCAGGTTCCTAAATTTATAAATGACGACCGTTGTCACCCTTAGATGGTGAACATGTATTCAATTTACTTTACCACAAACATCTCATATTTATTTTCTTTGCAAACTTGCATGATTTTTATTTGAAAATCTAGAATATAGGTCCTCTTTTAGAGCGAACCTATAACACTAGATTCCAAAAGAAATTGATGAAAAACAAGGAATGAGCCTGCTGGGAAGATGAAGGTCAGAAATAGATGGAAAGTGATTTGAACCCTAGTGGAAATTTTAATTGAATTCGTGAATCCAAGATCTTTCCAAGTCAGGCTTGAGATTGATAATTGAGCTTGACATGATAGATGATCTGCCCCAAGGCATTAAGACTATAATAACTACCCTCACACAACGTCCTCACCTGGAGACGAGCACAAGATGTATAAAATTACAACAAAGAGTGATCAATTATTTAAAGAGTGTAATTCAATCAAGAAAATCCTTATTTTTCTATGCTACAATATACGACAACTTTATATAAATTAAATTTAAAAATTAAGTCTTACCAAAGAGCATTTATACTCTTAGAGATAAACCTCTGAGATAACTTAATGGCCTTACTTGACTCAATTTGAAATTAAACCCAAAAACTAACTAATTAACTAGAAAATAATAAAATAAATATTCTGAAATTTTTATCGTATGATGCCACTGCTAATACCTAAAAAAACAAGAGAAATAATTGTTTGGATGTAAAATCCCTCCATTATGACACTTCTCTTTGAAAAATAGAATAAGAAATTTTCTTGTCCTAATAATCTTAGTTTGCCGCCACCTTGAGCGTCCATGGTAGAGTAGGATTTCCCCCCCCCATTAAATCTCTTTAATATATTAGACTCCTTGCTAGATTAGACTTTCTTTTCCCAAATAATTCATGATTTTCTTGTTGGATTAGGAAATACAAAATACTTGACAAAACAAGCTCAATGATGTCGAAATTACTCCCTTAGCTGAAACTTATGGTCCTCAAGCCTATCTTCAATATGAATCAAGTTTATTAAGGCTTGTTCTTCTTGAACTGTTTTTTTATAGTCCATCTTAGCCCATGTGTCTTGCAAAAACCCATTAAAAGCTTCCTTAAACTTATTTACTGTAGCTCTTGTGATTGCACCTACTAGAACTACTACTGGATCCTTTGGTGTGGGTTGGGTCGCATCGTCCCCTCTATCCTCAAGAGGATTCAACCTCAAAACATCACCTACATAAAACAAAGAGAGATCAAATACATTAAAAGTAGCACTAACTCTATACTTACTTAGAAAATTCACTTTATAAGCATTATCATTGATCTTCTCAATGATCTGAAAGGGACCATCTCTTTTAGGCATCAACTTAGATCTTTTTTTCTTAAGAAACCTTTTTTTTCCGCATATACACCCAAATCCAATTTATTGGTTCAAATCTCACCAATTTCCTTCATTTATTGGTTTTGTATGTATATTGCTCATTCTTTTTCTGAATATGTTGTTGTACCTTAATAGTCAAATCTTTCACCACATGTGTTTTTCTATTACCATCAAGACAAACACTTTCATCAATAGGTAAATGAATCAAATCTAATGGTGCCAAAAGATTAAAACTACAAATAATCTCAAATGGTGAAAAATTAGTACTAGAATGCACACTACAATTATATGCAAATCCAATAAATGGTGGGAAATCTTCCTGATTCAAGTTCTTTTGGATAATAGATGTTAACAATTGAATTGAAGTCTTATTCACTACTTCAGTTTGTTTATCAGTCTGTGAATGACAAGTAGTAGAAAATAACAACTTAGTACCAATTTTCCCCATAATACCTTTCAAAAGTAACTTAAAAATTTAACATCTTGATCTGACACAATACTTTTATAAACACCATGTAGAAAAAAAAATATTTTTATGTTTGTTGCATCATCATTTTATTACAAGATATAAAATGAGTCATCTTAGAAAACCTATCAACAACTACAAAAATTAAATCCCTACCTTTCTTTTACCTTGGCAACCCTAAGACCAAATCCATAGAAATATAAACTCAAGATTCCTTAGGTACGGGTAAAGGTGAAAATTAGGTAATTAAAACATTTTTTACATCAATTAATAGTTTTTACAAGCCTGAAAAAAGTCTAAAAAATCCTAAAAACCCAAAAAAAGAATCAGGTTTTTCCAGTTTTTAACATCAATTAACCAAACCAAACTGAATTGAAAATTGACAGTTTGAACTAGTTTCAGTTCAGTTTCATTCCTGAATCAAAACAAATTTGGTTTCGTTATTTTTTAAAGTAAAAACCGAGTTGAACCAAAAAAGCTCACCCTTAAAATTAGGCCCAGAGACAACTAATGATTTTAGAGTCAAGAAGATCTAGGCTAAGTGGGTTTTGAGATTTAGCCATACGTGCTCACTTAGCTCGACTCGGCTCAACACTACTTAGGTCTTAGGCCTGGTATATGGCTTGGACTTGAGTTCACTATAAAGTAATTTTTTGGCCTGAAAATTATTTTTTGCAATCTCATTATTAGATTATCTAACTAGTAACCTTCCTCTACTTGAACAATTTATTTTTAGATGGAATAATATTCAGTTTTTTTTTTATGACGAGTTATTAAGACAAAATGATAGAAATTAATTTTGATAATTACTATAATTAATTTTGTATCAGTTTTGGTTTTAGAAATCAGTATAAAAAGGAGGTTTAAAGGCGATGTTATATACAACATGTATATTTTTATCTTCTTCTCATATGTTTTTCCAACCATTTTTGTTTAATTTTTCTTTAGTTATTCTAGAACTTAAGTTTGAGTGATGAGATTCAATGAGCATTACCAAAAAATCTATTAGAGGTACCAATTAAGCATATTACAAGGTCTAAATCTAAGAATATCAAAGAGGAATTTAATGAGCTAATTTAAGATGTTTGGATTATAAAGCTATGAAATATGCTAAATTGGATTATCATGTAGGTGCCATATTTGAAGCTACAAGTGAAAGTTTGTTGTGATTCAAGTTGAGCTAAAAACTATTTATTCAAGCTTTCTATCCACACATGATAGGCTCAATAACTCATCCCAAATATAGAACGATATGTTTGAAGTCAGACTTGAAATATTCCACAAAATAAAAAAAAGATAGAAAATAAATGTTTTCCATATTATTTGTGGATTCTTGTAAGGCAAGGATTTAATTACATGTAGAATCCTTACTTTAGAAGGATTCCATACTTCCTAAGAAGATCGATTAGGCAACAATCTTTTTTTTTAAGGATTCCTTATGCAACAACAATCATTATTATTCAAAGACATTAGAGACCATTTTGGACTTATTTTTTAATGTGTAGTTTTACACAAATAAGCATAAATTTCAATTCGATTGTTGGATCAAGTAAGATTTTGCCAGAAATTTATAAAGGCCTTTTTTATATAGTTAAAATTTAATAACAATCGGACATCAAGAAGGCTTTTTGATAAAACCCATAAGCTAATGTGCATAAATTGCATTGTTTTCCTAAGTGGTCTAGGATTGTTTTTCCTATTTTTAGAAATATTTTGTCATTTTTTCAATACTATTTAAGACATTTTACCTAGTATAAACATGGTTATTTAGCTTGTATTTAGGTTTAAAAAAAAAGACTTGGATTATTTCAGAATAATATTTTGTGTGTGATGAGGTTGCTCATACTCTTGGTTTTTTTATTAAAATCTTTAGGATTTATCAAAGATTAATGATTTTTGTGGCAATCTTCCTTATACTTCTAGTTTTTTCTTCATTATAATCAAAGGGCTGAGGTTTTTTATCTAATAACTTTGATTCCTTAATTCATGTAATAATTGGATCGGGTTCTTTTCAATTTCATTTCAACTGTCTTGGGATTTCTATCTTGTTTATGGGTTCAAGGGTTTTTACCCTCCATGTTCACATCATCAAGTTTTTTCATATTAGTATGTTCTTCTAAGTTTGTGGACCTTGATTTATATTGCAACTAATCAAGATAGTGTTGTTGAAATCCTTTAAAGTTGATTGCATTCAATCTATTTGCATAAATGATTAGTAATAAAACTTGAAGGATAAATGATATAATCTTTGATAGCAACATGATATGCATCCTTTATATAATTTAAGTGCTTCAACAAGTGTACTTAATATTATGTTCAAGATATTTTATATACAATTATTTCATGTGTGATCTGTCTATAAAATTGTAGTTTTAATCTTTAAACTTATAAAGTTATTCTATGAATTTTCATGTATATGCTAAAACATATTTAGATAACTTTGTTAAATCACTTTATATTAAATTAATCTTTAAAAACTCCAATCAACTATTAGTAATTTATTTTTAAATTGTTGGTAATTTGCAAAGTATATAGAATCAAGGTTTTTTGGAATTTTTTCATGCAAGTTATATCTAGTAAAAATTAAATAAAAACAACAAAACAATAATCGTTCAAAAAGCTATACATAACTCGGATCAAAATAGTTTGTGTTAATTAATCTGATTAGTTTTTATAGTTCATATGTGTGTTAATTTCGATAAGGAACATTCTTTTTTCTTAAAACTTCTTGAACAACTTTAGCTTAATACTCATGTATCACACATTAATTATGTACGTAAATTGAAAATTGGATTGTTAATTTGTTGGAGTTTCAGTAACAAATAGCTAACTAATAGCATATTTTGTAAAAGATATGAAGTTGTGAGAGTATTTTATATAAATAAAATAAAATGAAAATTTTATTTAAGATTTGACCGGATCATATATTAGTGCTGATAATTTTAATATAATATCTAGCTCAATTTGGTTGTAATCGAGCCATGTGATACTTCACATTTGCTCCCACATTACCAAAATATAGAGATTTATCTACCCAAAAAGATGTAAATCAGGCTACATATCGATTAGCAAGAGCTAATAGACTCTTTGTCCAATTAACCCCCAAAAGGCTTAATAGCATTTTTGTTAGTGATTAACTAGTTCAACGATCGTGGTTCAATAAAAAAACAGCAATGCTTGTATTGATTTTAAATTGGGTTTGTGATGGGCATAGTCAAAATTTACATTACCCGATAGTTTGGGCCAACACTTCAACAAGGCTTCTTAGCCTCTTCGTATTAGGTTGCAATCCTATTTCTTTTATGAATTCAAATTCTTTTTTTTTTTTTTTTGAAAAAAGAACTACAATATATTTGTGCCTAGTCACATATCCACATTTACAAATGTATTGCAGGGTAGAGCACCATTGATTTTAAAGTTATTAAAATCAGCCCTTTGCTTGAGTAATGAGTTGGATGATTAACTCATGTTGGCCTAATTTATTTAAAACAATGTCATTTTAGTTTTTTTTTAATTCAGAACGATGTCGTTTTGTAAAATAGTCAAATAGAATTTTGATCGGGTCCAACCGAGACAACTTTAGGTTGATATTTTTTACACTTGACTCAAGTTAAGGGACTGGGTCGGTTAGGCCCAGGTTTACCTGTCAGGCTAAGTTGAGTTTAATAATTATAGTTGGTTTTCTTTAACTAATTAATTATGGCACCATAGTAATGATATCAAAAGACATGGTAGTCATTTTCCATTTAGCTGGTTATATTGGGTTATATGATGTTTAAATTAAAAACTTGTCTAGTTATTGATAAGAGAGAAAATTTAGGATCAATTATAAAAATCATTGAATTAGACTTATGATGTGTATAGAGTCTAACAAGACTATCCCTAGACCGACTGCATATTCTCTTGAACTAAAATTCAATCCTCTATTAGGGGACTGACCACATGTCATTTTAGACTAACCATGTGTCACTCTTGGGGATTACCTACAAGTGCCTCGATCTTATATTGGCCAAACATGTCTTGAACGCATGTCTTTTGAGAGGTTTTATCTCCATAATGATGAACCTGGATAGCTATAATGTACTTATAAACTTAAGAGAGCATATATAGAATGTGTGTAGCATTCTAGAGTTGATCGTGTAAGATACACACTTCATGTGCAATATTGTTCCTACCATGGTCTGAGGGTTAGTCTGGATATGATATCATAACTTCAATCCGGGATCAATTCTTGGTTTCAATTATCTCTATGTAAAACTTATAGCCTAATTTAGCACAACTATCTTGACCAAGAATACCTTAATTTAGTTTTTGTCATCACTCATGTGGAGAGTAAGGAAATTGAGGTCTACCAAAAGAGATTCAATAAAGAGATGTTGAAGGTAAAGGGCTTTCTAGAACTATTTTTCACTAAAGCTTTGATAAATAGGATCCATAGCCCGACTTTATGGAGAGAGTTATACACATGCCTTGATAGGACCCTCATAAAAGTGAAACAAATCATGAAAACCATATATGGGTAGAAGAAACAATAACATTACCTTCATAAGATTATCCTTGTGAATTATTCCCTATTAGTTTTCCTCCACATATATTATCTATAAAAATATCTTCAAATATGTTCACCATGAAATATTCCTTGTACATTGTTCTCCATAAGACTATCTTCATTTAATACTCTTTATGAAATTCTCTTTACATGGCTCTTCGTTAGTTGTTCAAATAAGACATTATCTAACCTAGGTATAAGAAAAAAATTTCCTTGGGTACAAAAACATTCTCCATTCTAGGTACAAGAAACAATTTTGCTATGATATAAGAACATTTTCCAATCTAAGTACAAATCCATAATTTTGCTCAAGTAAAAAGACATTCTCTAACTTGGGAACAAGGAAAAACTTTGCCTCAACTACAAAGGAATTCTTCCTCCAGTCCAATAACTCACCTTGCCCAAGTCTAAAGGTTTAAATCCTCTTCGGGTATAAGGGACCACCTATAAAAGCACCTATTTTTCCTAAGATTGAAGACAATCTCCCTCTGGTCATGGTAAACAACCTTGTCTAGCCTCTATCTTTGACAAAGTCTTATTTATGGTTATGCGACCCCTTGAAGGGATCTAATCCCATGTCTTCTTTTTAACAAGATTAACCATATGTCCCCTCTTAAAGAGACTTGGATGCGCCACTCTTTTAATGGGACTTGATCGTACATATTCTTTGTGTGACTGACATTCCATTTTATCCTAAAAGAAATACATTTTAATAAAGGTTTTTTCACGACCTCAGTATGATGTGTAAAGATAACACTCATCCACTTCTGTACGGTAACTTCATCACAAAGTATAAAGGAACTACACCATTTAGTATAAAAGGGCTTTACAATAAGATTTTAAAGTCATCCTGGATATCTCCTTAACAATTTTAAGAAGCACATTAGCTCATCAAACAACATGACTAAATAGTTTAAACTTGATAAATCACATCTCCAAATCCTTAGTTTACTCAAATTACATCATATAAGAAAATTATTTAGTCTTAAACTGAGTAAACTCACTTTAACAAATAAGGGAAACTAATGATGGGTGATATTGCATTCGGGAAGGGAACCATAACAGCTGATAAAGGTTGTTGGTGGAGTCAGAGAAAAACCAGGATAAGGGTTGGCAAGTACTAAAGCTGCTAGAGTGGCTGCCTTAGCCCATGAAGGAATCAGAATCTCGCTACTTCCCCTAACTTTTCTAAAGTAGGAGAGAGTGAATCTACAAGCAGGGAATAAAAAATGTAAAAGAATAGGCCTCGCGCAAGAGCATAACATAGTAAAATAAGAAATTGAAAGATTTCATTGAAATTGTTCGTCTGGAAATTTCCCGGATTCAAAATCTTAAAAAAAAAACACTAAATTGGACTTGGGATGTCTACAAATCAATAAGATAATTCTCCTAGACCAATCATGTGTCCCCACCTTTAACAAACCAATAATGTGTTTCCCTGAATTGACCTTACATCCTTTCATAGAGGACTAGTTATGCCTCCTTTTGGATAGAGGTTATACCCCTAGATATGCTTAAACTCTCGAATCCAACTGCTACACCCGGATACACCATCATTGGGTAGCATCTAAACTACTTCATCTACCTTTCGTATAGTTGATACCAAGTATTAAAGAATCACACATACCCTTTCCATAAGTGGGTCCATAAAATGGCATTATGGCATGCTTATACCTAGTGGATGATCATCACGATTTCATGTTTTCTACTTAACTATGAACTACTAAGCATTATGGGTTAATATCTTAAATTATGATCTCTAAGATAGGTGAAAAAGTGTTTTCCCCTCTCTACCCTAATCTAATTGCAAGTTGGTATGGCTTATGGCTATATAAATGTCTATAAGTTATCAAACAAACAATTCCAACCTAAGAGCTCACTTTTTCTTCATCTTCAACATTTAAGCATCTTTTTCCTTATACCTTCTCTTTAAACACGCACAATACAACTTCTAAGACTTTATTTTTCTTACAATTTTGCTAACTTATACACTAGATGGTTCCTTAAACCCAACTAAGGTCTTATTTTACAGGTGTTCGTGAAATCCAAGTCCAACAGTTTCAATCTCATAACCCTTATACCTTGATCTTATAGGGTTTTTTATGAGCTTTATCAATTATTAACTTGATTCATTAGTTTGATCATTGAGTCATCGATGCAACCATTGAGTTAATGGGTGAACCTTGGAAAAATACATACATAATGTGTGATAGTAGATTGTTGCAAATTGCTACTATTGATGCCATGTGCCATTTTATTTTGTAGATCCTAGGCTTTTTTAGTCACTTGTTTTTCTTTTCTTTTCTTTTCTCTTTTGCCTTTTGCTCTCCTTTTACTACTTTGCAGCAGTTTTAAGCTCTTAAAGCATCTCTAAGGGATGTGCTAAATTGAAAGCAAAAAATATATATATTAATTTGGCTTTTCAATGCTTGTTTTACGTGCTCCAAGAGGAATACTAAATAAAATACCAAAATACCATTTCTTTTTACAAAAATGTTATTCATATATATCTTGCAAAAATATCATAACCTTACAAAACATTATTCATTGCAATAGTGTTTTCTTCTTCACAAGTTTTTTTTCTTTGATTTTTTTTTAAATCTATGTTTTTTCAGTTTGTTTTCAATAAGATTTTTTTGGTCTCATGAACCACGTCACGAGTTTGACGAGTTCACTCGGATTGATTTGGGTTTTTTTTTATCTTTTTTTATTGAATTGTTTTCAATTTAATCCTTTAATATTGAGTTGATTGAGAATCATCTGCGTTATCTTTATACCCTCCAAGCCAATCAGGTCATATTAGATTTTTAAAATAATTGTATATCAAATATATTAAAATATAATTGACTTTTCTAAAAGGATATTTATCATTGGAGTGCATATAAACAAAAAAAAAAAACTTTATTTATACTATTTTAAAAAACCATATTATCAATTTAGTTTTTCTAAATAACATCTCCTTTGGAGATGGCTTACTGAGTTTCTTTCATTGATAAAAGCAATTCATTTTTATATAAAAAAAAAAAGAATTAGTTCTGGCTCTTAATTTTTACTCCCTGTTAAATCAAAATTCGGCTAGTCTTTTACTTTTGGTCCAGCATCTCCAGGCCCAAACGCAATATACTTCCCTTTCATGCTGTCCATGTGAAGTCCAAAAATAAAGATCATGCTCCACGTAAGAGGCTTCAGCCATCCTCATTTTAAGACGCTTCTCTAATCCTTTCCCCTTCCAGTCTGAAATTAGCATCCATTCTTTCAGCATTCGACACCATGTATCCCACCAGAGGAAGAACTAAACACTTGCTCTTTCTCTTGCCCATTTCAATCCTTGTCGTAACTCTACTCTCCTTTAAAAGACCTGCTAAATTTAGCTCAAAAACCATAGAAATCCCACGATTACACATCCACAAACACATCCAAATTGCCCACTCAGCGTGTAAAGGCACACTATACCCTGAACTTTGCGTCTCAACTCTTGTATCTCTCCCAGATCTCGCCTCTAAGTCCCTTCAAGAATTTATCTCTGCAACCTTAAACAAAACAATGGACGAGGTTAGAGCCTCCTCCGCAGACTGCAATGCCATCAGAAACAAAATGAAGCTAGGACCACTTGAAAAGGTAGCTCTCAAAGACTGTATCGAGCTCTTCGATGACACCATTGCCGAGCTCAAATCAGCCATCTCTAACCTTGCCCTAAGAAAATCAACCTCAAAGCATTACCACGACTTGCAAACTTTATTAAGTGGTGCCATGACGAACCAGTACACGTGCCTTGATGGGTTTGCTCGTAGTAAAGGAAAAGTTAGGAAAGCAATCAAGAAAGGCCTGTATAACATATCTCACCATGTAAGTAACTCCTTAGCCATGCTCAAGAAAATCCCTGGCGTTAACGCATCTAAGTCCGAGGTTTTCCCTGAGTATGGTAACGTAAAACATGGGTTTCCATCTTGGTTGTCAACCAAAGATCGAAAGCTCTTGCAGGCTTCCGCCAATGCAACCAAATTTGATTTAATAGTAGCTAAAGACGGTACAGGAAACTTCACTACCATTAGCGAAGCAGTGAGAGCAGCTCCAAACTCAAGCGATACAAGGTACGTACACATTGTTTTTTATACCGTTTTCCTTAAACTCTGAAAATAAATATTGGTAGCGTATATATATTTAAGACGACATTGGTTATGTGTTGCGTAGGTTTGTGATACATATAAAGGCCGGGGCATATTTTGAGAACGTGGAGGTGGAGAGAAAGAAGAAGATGCTAGTGTTCATTGGGGATGGCATTGGAAAGACTGTGGTCAAAGCAAACAGGAGTGTTGTTGATGGATGGACTACTTTCCGGTCAGCCACTGTCGGTGAGTCTAAATTTTCTTTCTTTTTTCTTCAGTATTTAAAACTTTTTATGTTCCATACGGTCATTGGAGAGGTAAATGGTGATCATGCTGCACCGTTTCGGTTCTTTCATTATCTCCTCGTGAATCACGATCATTGTCAAATTCGGACACTGGCAACCACTGTGACTGGAGGAGCCATGTATACGCGGGACAGTAAATTATAATTTAGTTACTTTAATTTTGAAAAAGAAATTAAATAGCTCCTTTGGTTTCAAAAAATCAATTAGAAATCCTTTGACTAGTGTTGATAAGTTAAATTTAGTTATATTTTGTTCTAAAAACTATCCTGTTTTCATTAATCTTTCCATGTTGTCTACTTATAATTTTTTTTCTGTTTCTTATATATTTTCTAAAGTAGGAAAACAAATTAATTTAAAAAAAAAACATGAAATGGATGAAAATGATTAGATTATAAATGGATTTAAAAACATAGGGATTAAATACAAGTTTCTGAAACTATGAGGGCTAATTAGTCAGTTTTGATAAACTAAAGGGAGTAAGTTTACAATTAACGCTATGTGGGATATAAAAGTAATGGTCAATAACTCATGAGACCGCTGTAGTGGCCGAATCACAGCGGGCAGATTTTGTGGATTATTTTAATTTCGAGGAGCCATGTTGCATCCACTTCTCTACCGTGAGGAGCCAGATTCAATTTAATAGCCGGGTTGTCCAAGTTCAGAAAAAGTGGCAGGGTTGTCTCGTTATCGACAGGTCCTGTTCCTTGAATTATTTGGCGTGTTTGTGGGCAGCTGAAATCTCAGTCTAGAAGGGGACAACTCATGAAAGTTGAGCTCTCGAAATTTAATGTTTAACTACAGTATCTTGTCTTTTTTTTTCCTTACTCTGGATCGATCCCACAAAAGACACGAAAATGGTGAAAAAAAACTGGTACCAACTTGGGTGGGGGACCCGATTGGCTTTGCTTAGATCAAAAGATATACCCACCCACCGAAAAAACTACTCATGATAAAAGTAGGTATATTGCTGATTCCGATCGTGAAATGTAATGAAGAATTACATTGCATTAATTGGTGTACAAATATGCATTCAAATCAATCGAAGTACATAATGCATTATTGAAATTAATTGCAACTTTCTTGAGAAAAGCGAATTATATTCAACGTCGTGCTAAGTCCATCTGGTAAAAGGCACGCAATCACCATGGAGAAAACACCTTGTAACTTGGTTTATCGACGCGGACAAAGCACAACAGATGCGGCTCACAAGATGCTTCATTCTTATGATTAGTGATTACTCTCTCATTATCTTCATTTAGTCTAAACAATGATTGTCATTAGAGTGAAGTAGATGCTTTTATTGCTTTTACATTTTTAGACCCTGTTCTGTTATTATGGTGTCTTTTAGCCATCATTACTTCATTGGTATTATACAAGTTTTGTCCACATGTGTAATTAATTTCTATTTTATCGATCACTTGGAGACTTGCTAGGTTTTGAAACACGTGTACACATGATATTAGAAGATAAATACCCTTATCTTATTCAAATAAAAAAAAATAAGAGATTTTACTTGTAGGGCAACGACTATCATTCACTTTATTATTTATAAATTATATGGAGAGGCTGGAGAGCACCAACGATCGAGTTAGATAGATGAGATTTTCTTCTTGTTGTTAACGAGAAGATGCATGAGGTTTTTAGCAATCTTCAGAGTGGGTCTCGCAGCGTGGCCACAGGATCCGCTCGCATCTCTAGTTCAGCGTGTCTTGTGGGCCATTGAAACGCGTTTAGCTACTCATTTTTGTCGGGAAAAGAGCGCTGTCTTTTTGACATTTGGAAAGTTGAAATTTTGGTCAAAACTTTGATGATTTTCTCCTTTCCTTCTTCACTGCATGACGCATAAAAAATGGAGTGCACAACTACACATCCAAAGCTCTTTGTGAGACCCCATACAATTATGTAACTTTTTGCATGATGCTTAAAAAAGAAGACTTGATTTTTTCAGACACATATATGTTCGAAGGATGGAGCAAAAATACTCCATGCACTGATAATTGCTACTACCTTTTTACTCCCATCTAAATAAATAAATACTCTTGTCATTTTATTCATACATATGTTTAATCATTTACTTTACGAATACGTAGCAGTAGATTTTCTGAAATAATATTTATTGCTGTCGCAATTTGTACGCGTACATTTATAACAAACAACTAACCCACCCCTTTTAATTTGTTTACTTACTCGCAGCGGTGGTAGGAGACGGGTTCATTGCCAAGGGCATAACCTTCGAAAACTCAGCAGGGCCTAGTAAACACCAAGCAGTGGCCTTAAGAAGTGGCTCGGATCTCTCTGCATTTTATCAATGCAGCTTTGTTGGTTACCAAGACACCTTATATGTCCATACGCTTCGACAATTTTATCGCGAGTGCGACATATATGGCACGATTGACTTCATTTTTGGTAATGCAGCTGTGGTATTTCAAAACAGCAACTTGTATGCTCGCAAACCAAATTCAAACCAAAAAAACATATTCACTGCCCAAGGTAGAGAAGACCCTAACCAAAACACTGGAATATCAATCCTCAACTGCAAGGTTGCTGCTGCTGCTGATCTAATTCCAGTTAAATCATCGTTCCAAACGTTTTTAGGACGGCCATGGAAAGAATACTCAAGGACAGTTTTTCTTCGATCATATATTGATGATCTGGTCGATCCTGCTGGATGGCTGGAATGGAATGCATCGTTTGCATTGAGTACCCTTTACTATAGGGAGTACATGAACAGAGGTCCAGGTTCAAATACAAGTGCAAGGGTGACATGGCCTGGTTACAGGATCATCACAAATTCAACTGAGGCCAGTCAGTTTACAGTCGGGGCATTTATACAAGGAAATACCTGGTTGAATTCTACAGATATTCCATACTTTCTCAATTTGAATTAAGGCAATTGTTAATTTTTGCTTTATTCTTCTTTGAGCTGTATGTTAGAATTTGTGTAAAATAAACACACTTAACAGGCACATTTGAGGCCAAATTTAAAGTGGAATATTTCATTTACTTTTAGGATTAAAATTTTGTTAAAAGTTATTCTCCTACATAATTTCATGTTAACATGAAATATTATCATGATTAAAATAAATTATAGATAAATAAAAAATTAATATCAAAGAACTCTTGTTTAACATATTTTTGTGAAACTCAAAATCTTATATTCTATTATAGAATGTATATATAGGAAATATTATAGGCACTACTCTAGTGTTGTAATTTCTACTTTAACTATTGTTTATTGCCCTATACATATAAATAGAAAATAATTGGCAAACTAAAGGTTAAGCCTCTTAATTCTTCTCAATTTAGTATTAGAGCCTTCTACCATCAGAACTTCTTTCTTTCTCTCCCAAATGGATTCTACTATTATTGCTCCCGACTTCTCCCTCCATACTGACATTGCAGCTTAGTCGGCTAGCCACCTCCAAGCTGTTGACGGTGGTGTTCTTCCACAGTAGCAGCCTTCTTCGCTTGCAGAACACATCAATGACTCTTTTTTGCATGTTTTTGTAGTTCCTCTGCATATTATAGGAACACAAACTCCAGTTATAATAGCTTTGTCTAATACCCAACAAGTTGTTTCATTGAAACTTACAAACACAAATTATCTCTATGGATGAATGTAGATGAAGTCATATCTTCTTGATCAAAGTGTTTTTTACTTTGTTAATGGCTTAGTGTCGTGTCCTCCATCTCATGTTTCTGATAATTTTGCTGGTTTTTCTTCGACAATCAACCTTTCTTTTCTTCGTTGGAAGCAACAAGATCAACTTATTTTAAGTGCATTACTCTCCTCTGTCTCCATGGATGTGTTACACCTCGTGGTAGATTGTAATACCTCGCAGTGCGTTTGGCGCACTCTATGGTTCCTTTCAAGATCTTTCGCAGGGTGATGCATCAATTACTATATACATGCAGTAAGCAAAATCGTTATTTAATGAATTAGTTGCTGCTGGTCGGCCTATATCTCTTGAAGATTTTAATCTATATGTGTTTCGTGGTCTTCGTGGTGAGTTCAAAGACTTGGTAACTAGTCTTGTAACCAAGACAGAACCGCTGTCATATGCCAACATTCATAGCCACCTCCTTACCCATGAATTTCTGCAGAAGAACTCTCTGCATTCCATGAATGCAAACTCATCTCTGATGTCATCACCTCTGTGCCGCAGCCACCACTATTGCCAACACCACTACCTTCTGCTCATCTTGCTACATCTCATCACATCCCTAATTTTAGTCGTAACAGAGGGCGTTTTCGTGGCAACTAGTGTCCCAACAGCAACCGTTACAATAATTAAAACAGGTCCTCAGCTGCTGCCATCTGGAGGTAGAACAACTGGCAGTAGAATAGGCACAATACATGGGTTGGACAGTAGTATGGACAACAGAATGTCAAGTGTCAATTATGATCAACCTTCAGCCACACAGCTCCATATTGTGCCTAGTTTCACGGTAGTACCCAGCAACCCTCTACTCATCTTGCTGTTAGGAACGTTTCTGCCGCTACTTGGTTCCCGGACATCGGTGTGAACCAACATATTACACCTAATCTTACAACTCTGATCGATTCTGCATCCTATCCTTGTAATGATTATTTTCATGTTGGTGATGGTAAGATTCTTGCCATATCACATATTGAACATACCACGTTACATTTCCTAAAACATATTTTTAAATTATCTAACGTTCTTCATGTTCCTCATATTACCAAATCACTATTGTCTATTAAAAAATTTTGTCATCATAATCATGTTCATTTTGAATTTCACGATTCTGTGTTTTATGTCAAGGATCTCATCAGCAAGGAGGTTCTCCTTTCCGATTAGAGTAATGATGGTCTCCATGTCCTATCCGAGTCTTCTGTCACGTCAATCCTTCAAGCGTTTGGTCTCCTTGCATCTCCGCGACTGCTGATCTGTGGTATCGTTGTTTAGGTCATTCTATTTCTCGTATTTTAAATTTGGTAGTTTCCAACAATAAAATAGTTTGTACTTCTAGACGCTCTCTTGCTCAATGTCAAACCTGTCCACTAGGCAAGTCATCGCGCTTGTTGTTGCAACCTATGGGTAACAAAAGTACTGCCCCACTTGATTTAATATTTAGTAATGTTTGGGGTCTTACTCCTATGTTTTCTTTTAATGGTTTTTATTATTTTGTTATCTTTATTGATGTGCATTCCAAACATATATGGTATTACTCTCTTATTGCAAAATCTGATGTGTTTTCTATTTTTCATCATTTTTAAATACTTGTTGATTGTCATTTTTCATGTAAATTTAAATCTGTTCAAATTAATTAAGGTGGTGAATATCATAAGTTACATCAGTTCTTTCAGACTATTGATATTCATCACGTAAAAGACTAGTGTTGTAATCTCTACCTTAATCTATACATATAAATACAAAATAATTGGCTAACTAAATGTTAAGCCTCCTAATTCTTCTCAACTTATCCCTACTTAAAAAGATTCAAGATTCTCTTGTATATTTATTTAGTGGAAAGTTGAAGGGTCATAAATAAGTCTAAGCATAGTATAGGTTGAACTCACACATGTGTACTAGGCTCAGGCCATAAACCCTAGACCGCGGTCCTCAATCGTTATTTCAAGTTTGTTTTTTTTACTATTCTATTTTGGACTTGAATTTGAATTTATTATAAATAATTATTTGCCCCATGAGAATTTATTTTTTTGTCATCCTATTAACAAGGAATCTGAAAGATTAATCTTCTTCGACTTCTTAAGTTGTTTATTTTCAAAGAGAACAAGTATTGTTTGTAAGGCAAAAAAATCATCAAATTTTTATTCTTTTTATGGTGGGTAATTAAGACAAAATAATGAAAATTAATTATGATAATAACTAGAATTAATTATGTATCAGTTTTGTTCCAAAAATAAGTGTAAAAATATGGATTGAATGAGAGATGTTTTGTACACCTTTTGTAATGACTCATTTACGGCTCTCCTCTATTATTTTTCTCAGCTTGTTTTGCTTCTAATTTAGTTACCTTTTTGTTGTCATAAAACTTAGGTTCTAGTATTTCATAATAGAGATTTTGAGTTCATTTATATATTTGGTTCGTTAACATTTTAAAGGAATGGTATCATTTCAAAGTTAAATGATTGAAATCTTAAGAAATTACGTACGAAGATAGATCAAAGACTTCATTGTCAACAGATGAAGTTCAAAGCCAATAAAAATAATACTTGAATATATATATATATATATATATATATATATATATATATAAACACTCACGCAAGTAGCAGCAAACT
>Ga0307510_10000338_pt1 | contig 43774 bp, 47 predicted proteins | sample 12_EM_MG_FD_207224 | JGI IMG/M metagenome (GOLD analysis project Ga0307510, IMG submission 207224) | Populus trichocarpa ectomycorrhiza microbial communities from riparian zone in the Pacific Northwest, United States - 12_EM | ecosystem: Host-associated > Plants > Roots > Unclassified | place... | reverse complement strand
ATGTTGCCGGCGGCGATTTCCTTGCGGATCAGCTCGCGGGGCATTTCCGGGCCGATGCTGATCAGGCGCAACTGGCCGATCTTTTCATCGAGGGTCATCTGGTTCATCAGGTTGCTGATGAACGCATCCTTGTTTTCCAGGGGTACCGGGGTCGTGGCGGCCAATACTTGATGACTGGCCAGGCTGACGAACAGACCCAGCAAACACAGCTTCTTCATGAATAGTTTTCTCAAGGGCCCAAGCGGCGATGCAACGCCGGCCAGCCAAAATTTAGGGAGCGACTATTGTTGTTCGGGTACAGGCTCAAAGAAACAGAGCCAAAAACGGCAGCCGACACTTGGCCGCATGATCACGCAGGGCACTTTTTAGCCCATTGCCCCGTCGTAATCCAGCGACGCGGCCGATTATGCCCCAAGAGCCCGCTGAGAATGTTTCGCGCTCGGTTTTTATAATGATATGTGCCAAGGAGCATCACCGCGATGAATGTAAGCCCAACCAATCGCTCGCGTTTGCAGGTCGCCACACTGCTGGTGCTGGCCACGTTGCTGACGGCGTGCGGCATCAACAATATCCCGACCCTCGACGAACAGGCCAAAGCCGCATGGGGCCAGGTGCAGAACCAGTACCAGCGCCGCGCCGACCTGATCCCCAATCTGGTGGAAACGGTCAAGGGTTACGCCAAGCATGAAGAGGAAACTCTCACGGCAGTGATTGAGGCGCGGGCGAAAGCCACGTCGATTCAGGTCGACGCCAGCACTCTCGACAATCCCGAGAAGCTCAAGCAGTTCCAGCAGGCGCAGGATCAACTGAGCGGCGCATTGAGCCGTTTGATGGTGGTCTCCGAGCGTTATCCGGACCTGAAAGCCAACCAGAACTTCCTCGCCCTGCAATCGCAACTGGAAGGCACGGAAAACCGCATTGCCGTGGCACGCCGCGATTTCATTCTGGCGGTGCAGAAATACAACACCGAGATCCGCACCTTTCCCGGTCGCCTCTGGCACAGCGTGATGTACAGCGATCTGCCGATCCGCGAAACCTTCGAAGCCACCACGCCCGGCGCGGAAAAGGCCCCGGAAGTGAAATTCTGATTCGAGGTTGTCCATGCGCGTGTTGAAAATGGGCCTGGTGTTGGTGCTGTGGGTATTAGCCTTCAGCGCCCACGCCGAGTTGACGTTCCCGGCGCTGAGCGGGCGGGTGGTGGACGAAGCGCAGATGCTCGAGCCATCGGTGCGTGCGCAACTGAGCCAGCAGTTGCAGGCCCACGAGCAGGCGACCGGCGAGCAGTTAGTCGTGGTCACGCTGCCGGATCTGCAAGGCACAACCATCGAGGACTTCGGCGTTCAGCTCGGTCGACATTGGGCCATCGGTCAGAAGGACAAGAACAACGGCGCGCTGCTGATCGTTGCCCGTGACGAGCGCAAACTGCGCATCGAAGTCGGTTATGGCCTCGAAGACCGGCTGACCGACGCGCAGACTTCAGTGATCATTCATCAAGTCATCACTCCTGCATTCAAAAGCGGCAACTTCAGCAAAGGCATCAGCGACGGCGTCGCGGCGATGCTGGTGGTGCTCGGTGGTAATCCGCTGGATGAGCCATCGACGGTTTATGAGTCCAGTGGTGATCCGTCCGATGATTTCATCTCACGGCACCCGGGATTGTTCGTGTTTTTGGTGATGTTGTTCATCCTGACGGTGTTTGTCTGCCAGATGCTCGGTATCCTGCCTGCCGGCCGGGGTGGCTCCGGAGGAGGGGGCGGCTTCGGCGGTGGTGGCGGTTTTGGCGGCGGCGGTGGAGGCGGGGGCTTCAGCGGCGGCGGGGGCAGTTTCGGCGGCGGTGGTTCGTCCGGCGGCTGGTGAAATCAGAAGAATAATGAGCAGGCACTTTTCAACATGGCACTACTGACCGAACACGAACAACGCAAAGTCGCCGAGGCGATTGCCCGGGTCGAGCGCGACACCGACGCCGAACTGGTGACGGTGCTCGCGGCGCGCGCTGATGACTACGCGTACATCCCGCTGCTGTGGGCGAGCCTCTTGGCACTGGTGGTGCCGGGCGTCGTCCACTACCTGAGCGGCTGGTTGACCTTGCGCAGTCTGCTGCTGGTGCAATGGGGCGCGTTTATCGTGCTGTGCCTGCTGTTTCGTTTGCCGAAAATCACCACCCATCTGATTCCGCGCCGCGTGCGGCATTGGCGCGCCTCCAACCTGGCGCGCCGGCAGTTTCTCGAGCAGAACCTGCACCACACTGTGGGCAGTACGGGAATGCTGATTTTTGTGTGTGAAGCTGAGCGTTATGTGGAGATTCTGGTGGATGAGGGGATTTCCAAACGGCTGGATAACAAGAGCTGGGATGCGATTGTGGCGGCGTTTACCGATCAGGTCAGGCACGGGCGCACGCTGGAAGGGTTTGTGACGTGTATCGAGGCGTGTGGGGAATTGCTGAAAGTGCATGTGCCGGTGACGCAGGTTAGGAATGAGTTGCCGAATCGGTTGATTGTGCTGGGGTAAGACAAACCCTCACCCCAGCCCTCTCCCGGAGGGAGAGGGGGCCGACCGAGGTGTCTTGCGCTCGACATCGACCTGAAAGACCGAGTCGATTATGGATCAACAGATGATCGTTTGATTTGATGCTTTTAATACCCGAGTTCGACTCGGTATTTCAGGTCGGCGTAACTCGTGAAAACACCTCGATCAGTCCCCTCTCCCTCCGGGAGAGGGCTAGGGTGAGGGTGCTTCTGACAACCGTTGGGTAAATAAGAGCGTGTCCCCAACCCCCATCACCCCTAAAATACCCGCCATTCCCGATTTCGCCCGTCCGAGGCCGCTTTTCCATGTCCGTTACTGCACCTGCCACCAAGCCCGCGCCCGATCACCACGCCCAGTTCATCGAGCTGCTGCAAACCAGCCTCGACCAGAACGGCTTCATCAAACTGGTGCTGGCCAAGTACGTCGGCGAAGAAGTGGATTTGCAGCGGGTGATCATCAAAGCAGTGACGGTCAAAGCGCAGCCGAATCTGTCGTTCGTCTATCGCTACAAAACCCGCGACATCACCAAAAACCTGACCCTGGTCGACGGCGTGGCGGCGATTGCCGCGCTGTTGCCGGCCTCGTTCAAGAATGCGCATTTACTCGCGGTAACTGACGAAGCCCAGCTGGAATACAGCAAAAAGGGCAAGCCTTCGCTGTTCAAGAGCAAACCTCAGCAATTGCGCGAGGCGCCGTCCGCCGAGCACAACCGTGAGAAAAACCGTTTTCTTGAGTTGAGCCGACCGTTCCTCAAAGACTTGGGCGTGACCAACGCGCAACATGAGCTGATCCCGGCGATGTCGCGCAAGTGGAAGCAGATCAACAAGTTCATCGAAGTATTCAGCCATGCCCTGACCTCGTCGCCGCTGGCGCTGGACCAACCGGTACGCGTGGCGGATTTCGGTTCGGGCAAGGGCTATTTGACGTTCGCGATTCACGATTACCTGCGCAACACGCTTAAGGCGGAAGGCGAAGTCACCGGCGTCGAGTTGCGCGAAGAGATGGTCAACCTGTGCAACGCTGCCGCCGCGAAACTCGATCATCCGGGGCTGGTGTTCAAGTGCGGTGACGTGCGCAGCGTGGCGCCGAGCGAGCTGGATGTGATGATCGCCCTGCATGCCTGCGATATCGCCACCGACTACGCGATCCACACCGGCATCCGCTCAGGCGCGTCGATCATCATGTGCTCGCCGTGCTGCCACAAACAGATTCGCCTGCAGATCCAGAGCCCGGCGCTGCTCAAACCGATGTTGCAATACGGTTTGCACCTGGGTCAGCAGGCGGAAATGGTCACCGACAGCCTGCGTGCGTTGTTCCTTGAAGCCTGTGGTTACGAGACCAAGGTGTTCGAGTTCATCTCGCTGGAACACACCAACAAGAACAAAATGATTCTGGCGGTGAAACGCGCCGAGCCGGTCGACCCAGCGCAGTTGTTGGTGAAGATCGAAGAGTTGAAAGCGTTCTACAACATCAGCGAACACTGCCTGGAAACCTTGCTGCGCGCGGATGGCTATCTCGCCTGACTCGGTCCCTACAAGGTTATGTGTTCAAGCTGTGGCAGGTTGCGCCGGGCGCACCGCGGTTTTACGACCGAGCATGACCGTTGCAATCACGCCACAGGCAAACAGCCAGGTAATCGGCTCGACATGTTCACCAAAGAACAACGCTGAGAATGCAATGGTGAAGAAGATCTGCAACAACTGGATCTGACTGACCCGGGCAATCCCACCCATGGCCAGCCCGGCGTACCACGCAAAGAACCCAAGAAACTGCGAAAACAACGCCACATACCCAAACGCCCACCAGGTCTTCGCCGATACCGCGCCCTGATGCTGAAGCGCCAGATACAACACCGGCCCGATCAACAGCGGCGTCGACAGCACCAGCGCCCAGCAGATCACCTGCCAGCCACCCATCTCCTTGGCCAACCGGCCACCTTCGGCGTAACCCAAGCCGCCGACGGCAATCGCGCCGAGCATCAACAGATCACCGGCCTGAATACTGCCGGCCCCGGTGTACAACGCATAACCGAGCACCAATGCACTGCCCAACGCCGCACAGGCCCAGAAGGCTTTCGATGGACGTTCGTGGGACAGCCATGCGGCATAGAGCGCAACGCACAATGGTTGCAAGCCGTTGACCAGTGCACCGTGGGACGCGGGCAAGGTTTGCATGGCCCACGCCGACAACACTGGAAAACCCAGAATCACCCCGGCGATCACCATGCTCAGGCCTTTGATTTGCTGCCAGGTTGGCCACTTCTCGCGACGCCACAACAACAGCAACGCTGCTGGAATCGCCGCGAACAGTGCCCGGCCCAAACCGTTGAGCAGCGGGTGCAGTTCCTGCACCACGATGCGGGTGAAGGGCAGGGTAAGGCTGAAAATCACCACGCCGAGCAGGCCGAGGGCCATGCCGGTGTTTTCGCGCGAGGACATGATGGGGACCGAAATTGAAGGTGGTTGGGAATGACCTTCATCAAGCCATAAACCGGGCGTTGCGGGCTGTTACAGCTAGGCACAGACTTATACGTACAGTTTGCTGACGCCATCGCGAGCAGGCTCACTCCTACAGTTGAGATGCGTACCCCTGTAGGAGTGAGCCTGCTCGCGATGGCGTCAACTCGGTAGTAGCCCGTTGTTACCCGTCACTGTCGAATAGGTCTACCTTGAATACTCCCAAGCATTCCCCCAGAGGAGACCTCCCCATGGCCGCGAAAAAGATCCTGATGCTGGTCGGCGATTACGTCGAAGACTACGAAGTGATGGTGCCATTCCAGGCCCTGCAAATGGTTGGTCATACCGTTCACGCCGTATGCCCGGACAAGGCTGCCGGCAAAACCGTGCGCACCGCGATCCATGACTTTGAAGGCGATCAGACCTACAGCGAAAAGCCCGGTCACCTGTTCGCCCTCAACTTCGACTTCGCCAAGGTCAGCGAAGCCGATTACGACGCGCTGTTGATCCCCGGCGGTCGTGCCCCGGAATACCTGCGCCTGAACGAAAAAGTCCTCGACCTGGTGCGTGCCTTCGACAAGGCCGGTAAACCGATTGCTGCCGTTTGCCACGGCGCGCAACTGCTGGCAGCAGCGGGCATTCTGGAAGGTCGCGAATGCAGCGCCTATCCAGCCTGCGCGCCGGAAGTGCGACTGGCGGGCGGGACGTACATCGATATTCCGGTGACGGACGGCCACGTTCAAGGCAATCTGGCCACGGCGCCGGCATGGCCGGCGCATCCGAACTGGCTGGCCGGTTTCCTCGGCTTGCTCGGCACTAAAATCACCCTGTAACGAGGATCCGCCGATGTGCGAGCTCTACGTCAAGGCTGACCCGATTCTTTATGAGTCACGCTCGCGTTCGCTGCGCATTTGCGGCGTGGTGACGACGCTGCGCCTGGAGAATCAGTTCTGGGACATCCTCAGCGAAATCGCCGAGGTCGACGGCATGACCACCAACCAACTGATCGCCAAGCTGTATGAAGAGGTGATGGATTATCGCGGTGAGGTGGTGAATTTTGCCTCGTTCCTGCGGGTGAGTTGTATGCGCTATCTGAGTCAGCGGCGGGTGAGTGCGCCGGAGTTGTCGGTGGTGCGGGCGGTGGTGAAATAGGCCAGACCGGGTTGACCCCATCGCTGGCAAGCCAGCTCCCACAGGTATTGTGATGCGGCACAGTTATAGGGCACACAACAGACCCCTGTGGGAGCTGGCTTGCCAGCGATTGGGCCGGTACAGGCGACAGAAGGCTGGGGCTGGTCTTTACTCATTTGCGCGAAATCTCTCAATCGCCAAGGAGCAACGAACATGTCCGGATGGTACGAACTCAGTAAAAGCAGCAACGGCCAGTTCAGGTTCGTGTTGAAAGCGGCGAATGCCGAAACGATTCTGACCAGCGAGCTGTACACCACTCGCGCAGCGGCCGACGGCGGCATCGCGGCGGTGCAAACCAACAGCCCGCTCGATGAGCGCTACGAGAAGAAATCGACGAAGGACGGCCACCCGTACTTCAACCTGAAAGCGGCCAATCATCAGGTCATCGGCAGCAGCGAGGCGTATTCATCGGATGCGGCGTGCGATAAAGGCATTGCCAGCGTCAAGGTGAACGGGCCGAGCAAAGTGATCAAGGACAAGACTTTGCCGGTTCTCTAAACCCGCTTTCAAATCCAACACCATTCCTGTGGGAGCTGGCAAGCCAGCTCCCACAGGTTTTTGCGTTGTCAGTGGATCAGCGCAGGGTTTTCAGGATTGCTTGCAGCTGAGTCTGGCCCGCCTCACTCAACGGGAATACCGGCAAGCGCGGATCACCCACCTCCAGCCCGGTCTGACGCAATCCGGCCTTGATCGTCGCCGGCAACCCACCCTTGAGGATGAAATCCAGCAGCGGCAACTGGCGGTAAAACAAATCCCGCGCGCGATCCAGATCGCCGGCCATGGCCGCGTCATAAAGATCCAGATTCAACTGCGGGATCAGGTTCGGTGCCGCCGTGCACCAGCCTTTCGCCCCGGCCGCAAACGCCTCCAGCGCCAGCGGATTGCAGCCGTTGTAGAACGGCACCTGACCTTCGCCGAGCAGTTGCAGTTTGTGCATGCGCTGAATATCGCCAGTGCTCTCCTTGACCATGGTCACGTTGTCCACGGCATTGACGATGCGCAGAATCAAATCCACCGACATGTCAGTGCCGCTGGTGGCCGGGTTGTTGTAGAGCATGATCGGCACGCCGATGCGCTCGCCGATGGCGCGGTAGTGGGCGAGGATTTCCGCTTCGCTGAGTTTCCAGTACGAAGCTGGCAGCACCATCACCACATCGGCGCCATGGGCTTCAGCGAAACGCGCGCGGCGTACGGCTTTGGCGGTGGTCAGGTCGGACACGCTGACAATGGTCGGCACGCGTTTGGCCACATGCTTGATGCTGAACTCGGCGACCTGATCCCACTCCGCGTCGCTCAGGTAAGCGCCTTCGCCGGTGCTGCCCAGTGGGGCGATGGCGTGGACGCCGCTGTCGATCAGACGATCGATAGATTGTCCGAGCGCTGGCAAATCCAGCCCTTCGCCATTGGCGCCGAACGGGGTGATGGTGTAGCCGATGATGCCGTGAATAGTGGACATGGGAATCTCTCCGTAAACAGGTTTCAGTTCAGGCAATCGGCGTGTTGACGCAGGTTCTGCCGGGCGTAGTAGTTGAACGCAGCGGCGTGGCGCTTCGGCTTGGCGATCCAGTCGTGCGCCTCACGGCCCAGCTCAGGGATGATCGGTTTGATCGTGCCGGCGGCCATCGCCAGCAGTTGCAGTTTGGCCGCGCGTTCGATCAATTGAGCGATGACGCAGGCTTCTTCAATCGTCGTACCGGTCGACAGCTGACCGTGGTGCGAAAGCAGGATCGCGCGTTTGTCGCCCAGCGCACCGGCAATCAGCTCGCCTTCTTCGTTGCCCACCGGCACACCCGGCCAGCCCTCGAGAAATGCGCAGTCGTCGTACAGCGGGCACAGGTCCATGTGGGAAATCTGCAGCGGTACTTCCAGCATCGACAACGCCGCCACGTGGGTCGGGTGGGTGTGGATGATGCAATTCACATCCGGGCGTGCGCGGTACACCCAGCTATGGAAACGGTTGGCCGGGTTGGCCATGCCGTGACCTTCGAGGACTTCCAGATCCTCGTTGACCAGCAACAGATTGCTCGCGGTGATTTCGTCGAAACCCAGGCCCAATTGCTGAGTGTAATAGGTGCCGGGCTGCGGGCCACGGGCGGTGATTTGGCCGGCGAGGCCGGAGTCGTGGCCGTTCTCGAAGAGAATCCGGCAAGTCAGGGCCAGCTTTTGCCGGTCCGTCCACGTATTATCCGCCAGGCTTTTTTGCATCTGGGTCAGTGCTTGCTTGACCAGTTGGTCTTTGGGTAGTGCTAATGTCTTGGCCATGTCTGTGTCCTTTGGGTGATTGCAAATGACACGAAAGAGGCTATATGACACAAAGTGTCATTGGCAAGCACAAATCGTCGCTTCCTTGCTGGAATAACCGCCGCGCATGTCTATCCGTTTGAAATTGTTAAGAAAAAAACTTGGCGTAACCCTTGAGGCACTGGCCGAAAAGTCCGGCATGACCAAGAGTTATCTGTCGAAAGTCGAGCGCGGGCTGAACACCCCGTCGATTGCTGCCGCGTTGAAACTGGCGAAGGCGTTGAACGTGAAAGTCGAGGAATTGTTCTCCGAAGACAACGTCAGCCTCGACAGCTACAGCCTGGTGCGCAGCCATGAGCGCCAGTCATTGGCGGCCAATGACCAGAGTCCGGGATATGCCGTGCTCGCGCATCAGGTCAGCGAGCGCAACCTGCTGCCGTTCATCATCTACCCGCCGAGCGAGTTCACTGACAAAACCTTCAAGGAGCATTTGGGCGAGGAGTTTCTGTTCGTCCACGAAGGGCAGGTTGAAGTGGATTTCATGAACGAGAAGGTGCTGCTGGAGCGCGGTGACGCGCTGCACTTCAATGCGCAGAAACCTCACCGGATCCGCTCGGTTGGCGAGGTGCAGGCGCAGTTGCTGGTGGTGGTACACAGCAGCGAAGAATGAACCTTAGAGTCAAAAGATCGTCCGAACGCGGCCCGAGCCTTCGGCAGCTCCTACAGGGGAACGCATTCCAACTGTAGGAGCTGCCGAAGGCTGCGATCTTTTGATCTTGCTTTAAACCTCGACCGGCACCGACAACTTAGGGCTGCCGAGCGCATGGCTCTTGGCATCAAAAAACCGCAACTCAACGCCCGTGCCTTCGAACACCTGCGCGTAATGCCGCTTCTGATGCTGAACGAACGCCGCACTGCGCGGATAAATCGAGATCGCCACCGTTGCAGGTTTCGCCAAGCGCAGCGCCCGAACGATGTGCGCATCCTGCTCGCCCAAGGCATGGCCAAAGATGCACAGACTGCCGCCATGCCCGAGCAACTGCTCATAACAGAACGACAGGTAATCCGAACTGCGAATAGTCTTGAGCTTGTCCGCACTCGGTCCTTCGGTGACGAACAGCGGCACGTCATCCAGTGTCTTGATCGTGTTGTTGATCGCAAAACTACCGAGCAACGTGCCTTCGGTTGAAGTCAGTTTGCGCGCCGTGCCGTCCTGATTGCGCACCAGATGCAGACCGCCGTGCAGGTACAACAGGCGCGGTTTGTCGGTGGCAGTTTCGCTCAGATCAAAACTCGCATTGGCGCCGTTGAACAGGTCGTCGATGGCGTCGCCTTGATGTTGCAGCGCCCAGTAATTGAGCAAGTCGTAGTTGGTGGTGAACACGGTGCGATAGCGCGCCAGTTCTTCGTTCAACGTTGCCAGCGTCGAAGGCTTCACCAGTCGCCACGGAATGTGCACGGCGTGCACGGTGTTGATCAGCGCTTCCTTGATCGCGTAGTAACGATTGCGCGGCGCCGCCGAGCTGACAGCCAACGCCTTGTTGACCCGGCTGGTGGTTTTCAGTGCGCCGAGTACCTGCTCGAAACTGCGCGTCTGCATCGCGTCGAACACCGCCAGTTCCGACGGGCTCAGCGGTTTTTCTTCGACGGTGCGGGCGTTTTCAAACAGCGAGTCGTAGCCGAAGTCGTCCCACACCGCACGGCTGGCGCCATTGCCTACCAACAGACCGTTGAAGTCGGTCGCGGCGCGCAGGGTGTTCCAGTCTTCGAGGCTGGCGTCGACATCGAGAAAATCGGTCATTGCGTAGGCGGTCTCAAAACAAAGGGGCTGATGGACGGTGACTTTATCACGAGCGGGCATTGAGCCAGATCAAGATCGCTCGTGACCGATCGGTCGATGCTGTGTCTATCCGCCGAACCGGAGCAGTCGATTCGGCCCCTGTCAGGAGATGCGCGCATGACCAGCACCTTTTTCATTCCGGCGGTAAACATCATGGGCAACGGCTGCCTCGATGAAGCTATGGTCGCCATTCGCAACTACGGTTTTCGCAAAGCGTTGATCGTCACTGACACGGGGCTGGCCAAGGCTGGCGTGGCCACGATGGTTGCCGAGAAACTGGCGATGCAGGACATCGATTCGGTGATTTTCGACGGCGCCAAACCGAACCCGAGCATTGCCAATGTCGAGTCGGGTCTGGGGCTGCTAAAGGAAAGTCGCTGCGATTTCGTCGTCTCGCTGGGCGGCGGTTCGCCGCACGACTGCGCCAAAGGCATTGCCCTGTGCGCGACCAATGGCGGGCAGATCCGTGATTACGAAGGCGTCGATCAATCGAGCAAGCCGCAACTGCCGCTGATCGCGATCAACACCACCGCCGGCACCGCCAGCGAGATGACCCGGTTCTGCATCATCACCGACGAATCACGGCACGTGAAAATGGCCATCGTCGACCGCAACGTCACACCGCTGCTGTCGGTCAATGACCCCGAACTGATGGTCGCCATGCCCAAAGGTCTGACGGCCGCCACCGGCATGGATGCGCTGACTCACGCCATCGAGGCGTATGTCTCGACTGCCGCCAATCCGATCACCGACGCCTGTGCGCTGAAAGCCATGACCCTGATCAGCAACAACCTGCGCCTGGCTGTGCGTGACGGCAGCGACCTCGCCGCGCGGGAAAATATGGCTTACGCGCAGTTCCTCGCCGGCATGGCTTTCAACAATGCCTCGCTCGGTTACGTGCATGCGATGGCGCATCAATTGGGCGGGTTCTACGACTTGGCCCATGGCGTGTGCAACGCGGTGCTGCTGCCCCACGTGCAGACGTTCAATGCGCTGGTCTGCGCCGATCGGCTGACCGATGTTGCTCACGCCATGGGCGCCGACATTCGCGGTTTCAGCGCCGAAGAGGGGGCGCAGGCGGCGATCAATGCGATCCGCTGCCTGGCCAAAGATGTCGAGATTCCCGATGGCCTGCGCGAATTGGGCGCCAGGCTCAGTGACATTCCGCTGCTCGCCAGCAATGCGCTGAAAGACGCCTGCGGTCTGACCAATCCTCGGGCGGCGGATCAGCGCCAGATCGAGGAGATTTTTCGTAACGCGTTTTGAGCGGTTACGACGGGGTCAGCCCTTGCCCTCAGAGGTCACCGTAAACGTTCGAACACGGCCCCAATCAGACAATTTTCCATTGATGTTGTGAATGGCGGATATTCGATACCTGCCTTCCTTCAGGGGGAGGGTAGGTTGAGTATGCCATTGCTTTTCGCTGTCGACGTCGGCTCTGGCAATCTCCAGGTCGTTGTCCAAATCGATAATGCTAACGATGCCAGTGGGCTGCGTGACATCGCCATAAAAGTCCGGAACGGCATCTACCTCGGCTTCTTCCTCCGGTTCCAAAACGACCGGAATGTTGATGGGGGGCCGCAAGTGCACCTTGTATTTGCGCTCCTCACTCCAACCTGACTCGACGCCTTCCACCTCCTGGCGGGCTTTAATCCCATGCTCCCCCGAGGACTGGGCTCCGCTGAAGCTGAACGCCCATCGTCCATTTTTGCTGACCTGTCCTCCACCCAGCGAATGCGTCTCTTCAATGTCCCAAACCTGCACCAGAGCACCCGGTATACCGCTGCCGAGAAACAGTGTTGCTACCCCCGTGTTCTTGTCCTTTTCGGGGTACGTGATGGTTGGGGGCGGGACAGGTTGCGTGTTGGGCTTGTCGGGAGTGCTCATTGTGTTTCTCGTTTCAGGCTGATTTGAAACGAAACACTGGCACGGCGTGTCCCGTTTAGAACCTGTAAGAACTACCAGTTTTTTAGCTTTTTTTGCTTGATACGCAATTTCATTTTCTTCTAAAAAACTGTCATTTCTGTCAGTTGTCCGGCGTGGCTGCTTCGGATCGAATGCTCTGACAACGGGGGTCGACGTCGATCTCTCAAGGAGTACACGAACATGCCGAAAGCCACAGCACCCAAAGTATCGAAAGCCCCCAAAACAGCAAAAGCACAATCAGCGGGAGAGCTGGATGAGCGCTTTGGCCTGCGCACGCTGAATTTTCCCGGAGCGAGCAAGACCATTGGTCATGGGGTGGCGATAACGCCGTCAGGGCAGATCATGGTCAGCGCAACCGTTGAGGTATCAGACCTTTCGTACTACGGCCTGGCGCGTCTGGATGCCAATGGCAATCCAGATCCGGGCTTTGGTAATGACGGCTATCTTCTCGGCCAATTTGGCAATGGTCTGCTCTCGCAAGCCGGACAGTTAATCGTGGATGCAACCGGCCGGATCTACCTGTGCGGCGTGATTGGCGAGAGCAAAGACACTGCCATCGATTACCAACAAGTCATCGCCCGATTCTTGCCCGACGGCTCGCCGGATACCGAGTTCGGCGACGATGACGATGACCATAAAAGCGGTTATCGGATTGTGCCCACGCGTATTCCTCTTCTGACAGGTGCCACGGGTGGCGGTCTGATTCTGGCGAAGTCCACGCCGCTGGCGGCGGAGCCGGACAGGCTGCTTTTCGTGACCTCGCAAAAGGGCAGTGGCTTGCTGACGCGCTTCCATCTGGATGGCTCCGACGACTCATCGTTCGCTGCCAACGGCTGGATTGTGCTGACGCTTGCGGGGGTGGCAATTTCATTGCGAGGGATCATCCAGCTCGGCGATGGGCTTATTCTGGTGCATGGAAAAACAGAAATAACCAATCAGGGATTGGTCATGGCGTTCGACAGCAGCGGAACCGTCGCAGAGGCGTTTGGCAACAAGGGGACATTGCTGTTGAACCTTCAAAAGGATGGCAAGCCGCTCGAAAGCTCGGTCGAGCAGATCATTGCGCAAACCTCAGAGCGCTTGCTCTTGCTCGGTTCGGCGGTCGAAGCGTCGGCAGGGGACAAATTCCAGCACGCGTTTATCAGCGGCATCACCCACACCGGCGAGACGGATGAAACCTTCAATGGCAAATATCCGGTTATCACCCCTGCGACAGGGACCCTCGATCTCAGGAGCTGGACGGAAGGGTTCGCCCTGGATGACAGCGCCGGCCATCGAATCGTCACGGTTGGACAAACCTCGGGGGGCACACGAGGTTTACTGACGGGAGGCTTTTTGGCAAATGGCGCCGTGGATCCGGCATTCAACGTCGAGGGTGCGGCGCAGATCGAGTGGCCTGCCAAGAGTGCCTGTATGCAGAATTCATCGGTGCTGGTCTTGGGGAACAGAAATGGCAGGGCGCAACTGATTCGCTTGCTAACCGCATCGGTCAGTGATCTGTGAAATCCCCCCGTCGGTTGATTGGCAGAACGGCAATCCTCCGAGATCGGTGGCCTGCTGTGACGCGTTCGCAAACAAGCCCGCTCCCACATTGAAATTCGATCCCCTGTGGGAGCGAGCCTGCTCGCGAAGACTGACTTCCAGACACTGAAAAACATCGATTCAAACGATCATCCAGCAGCCACTGTATTCTTCTCAAACACCCCGCCAAACTGAATCAACACCACTCCGGCAATCAACAACAGCGCGCCCGACACCCGCGATACCGTCAGTTGTTTTTCAACCAGCCCGAACCACCCGAAGTGATCCAGCACCATCGACGCAATGACTTGCCCTGCCAACGCCAGCGCGACAAACCCTGAAGCGCCAAGCTTGGGCAACAACGCTACCGCCAACGCCACAAAACACACACCAAACGCACCACCGGCCCACATCCACAATGGCGCCTTGCTGATAAACGCCAACGACGGCAACGGCAAGCGCAACGCCAGAATCACCGGCAGCAACACGATCACGCTGACCAGCAACGACGCCAATGTCGCCCACAACGGATGTCCCAGCCCACGCGCCAGATTGCTGTTGATCGCACTCTGAAACGGCACCACCGCCCCGGCAAACGCGGCCAGCACCAGCAAACCGGCCCACTGCAACGTACTCATGTTCATCACTCCAAGAGGTTTTGCTGGACTCTAGGGTATTCGTCGAGCAGATTTAAATTCCGTTTCGTCATCCAGTACATGCATCAGATGAATGATCTGCGCCGTATCGACCTCAACCTGTTGGTGATCCTCGACGCCTTGCTCAGCGAGCAGCACGTCACCCGCGCCGCCGAGCGTTTGCACCTCAGTCAACCGGCGGTCAGCCATGCACTGGCACGGTTGCGCGATCTGCTCGGCGATCCGCTGCTGGTGCGGGCCGGCTCGACGCTGGTGCCCACCGCGCGAGCGCTGGAACTGGTCGCGCCGCTGGCCGAAGCGTTGGCTCAGGTGCAATCGCTGCTGGCGCCGAACACCTTCGATCCGGCGAGTGCGCGCAGGACGTTTCGCGTGGCGATGTCGGACTACGGCGCAGCGATCATTCTGCCTACGCTGATCCGCACCCTGCGCCGGGAAGCGCCGGGGATCGACCTGCAAATCAGCCATGCCAGTCGCGAAGGCATGCTGGAAGGCGTGCTCAATGGCGATATCGATGTCGCCGCCGGCGTCTTCCCGGAAATGCCCCACGAACTGCGCAGCTCGGTACTGTTTGAAGAGCGCTACGTCTGCCTGCTGGATCGCCAGACGTTGCCTGTCAACGGAGTTCTGGATTTGCCGACCTACCTGTCACGTCCACATGTACTGCTGGAAATGCGCGGCAGCGGCACGCCGGAAATCGAGCGCGCATTGACCTCTCTGCGTGAGCGTCGCCGCGTCGCGATCAGCCTGCCGCACTGGAACGTCGCGCCGCAGTTCATCAGTGGCACGGATCTGATTCTTACGGTGTCTTCACGCAGCGTGCGCGAGCTTGATCAGCGCGAACTGATCGTGGTGCCGCCGCCGTTCGAGATTGCGCCATTCACGTTTGTGCTGGCGTGGCATAAGCGGCGGGGCGGGGATCAAGCGTTGAACTGGTTGAATCGAACGATTGAGGAGGGGATAGTGCGCGGCTGAAAAAGTACAAGGAGAAGGAAGTGACAATGAAGTCTGGCTGGATCGGGTGTGCGGTATTGTGCGGGTGGTTGCTGGCGGGGCAGGCATTGGCCGATTGCACGCCACCCGCGGTGTCGGGAAACTGGGACTTTGGCCAGTGCAAGGATTGGCCTGCTTATCCAGGGCTGACCATCTCTTTGCTATTGAAGTTTGAGCCGGATCCAGTTGACACCGATGGCGATAAGATTGGCTCTTACGATTTGGGTTTATCCGTTTTATCAGCAGACGACCCAACCCCCATCGCCACTTACCATCAACCTGTTGCATTTTTTTCTGATGCGTTCGCGCTGGATAGCGTGCAGATCGACACCGCGCGCTACAAACTCACGCCTGAACTTCGTGCTTTTGGTATTCGGGCAAATTTCAAAGGCTCGTCTCGCGTTAATCCATTGGATGAAACCGTGCTGTCGCTCTATGTGAAAGAGGGAAGCAAACTGCGTCCTGTGTTGGATCGATTAGTGGTTTACCGCTTCAGTGGTGAATGGGACGGCAATTGCGCGGGAGAACGCGCGACCACTGTTCGCACCATCGAAATGGGTAAAACCAGCTCTCATGGTTTTGCCGACCTTGTCGTTAAATCAGTCACCACCGGTCTCGTCGGAGAGGGATCGCCTGACAATTGCGAAATGAAGACTACGAACGACAAGCCCGTGCTGACCACGCTCCGCTACGACGGAAAAGCGTACGTCCTGCCGCAAGAATTCAAAGGCCTTTAACCGGCCTGCTTAACCCGACTTTTATCAAGGAAGAACAATGCTCACGCCCACCAGACTCCTTATAGCCCTCAGTATTCTGGCCCTCGTTCCTCAAGCCCAGGCCGCTTGCCAGACCAAAGACTTCGACGGCAAATCCCTGTCGCGCTGCAAAGTCTGGCCGGCCGTGCAGAGCCAGGCGATTTCGGTTAAATCCACTTACCTTGCCGACGCCGGCGACGATGAGGCCGGGGTGTTCGATCTGGATCTGTCGATCGTCAATGCGAGCACTTACAACCCCATCGTCACTTACCGTAAACCGGGGGCTTACAACTCCGATGCCGTGCGCTTTGAGGATCTGCGCATCGACACGGCCCGTTATCGACTGGCGCCGGAGGTTCGGGCTTTCGGCTTGCGTTCAAAGTTCGCGCACAGTTCCCATGCCATTCCCTACGAGAAAACCGATTTGGCGCTGTATGTTCGCGAAGGCAATGAGTTGCGGCCGGTGCTGGAGGGCTTGGTGGTTGCCAAGAGCAATGGCGAGTTCATGAATGATTGCGAAGGCTACACAAAGACGATTCGCCGAACCGTCGAGATCGCTCCTTCCAGCCATCATGGTCTGGCTGATTTGATCGTCACCACCAGCGGCAGCAAAATGAAAAATACTCAATCGGGTAAAGAGTGCGTTTCCAATACCACTCGCCTGAAGCAAAAACAGATCACCCTGACCTACGACGGCCAGCAATACATCGTCCCCGAAGACCTAAGAGGTTACTGACCGCATGCTCACCGGCCTCAACCACTTGACCCTCGCCGTCGGCGATTTGCAGCGCAGTCTGGCGTTCTATCGCGATGTGTTGCAACTGCGCGTCGAAGCCACGTGGGACGCCGGCGCTTACCTGTCGCTGCCGGGGCTGTGGTTGTGTCTGTCGCTTGATCCGCTGCGTTCAAGCGAACCGTGCGCCGATTACACCCATTACGCTTTCAGCCTCAATGCAGCCGATTTCTCAACGTTCGTAGCAAGGCTAAAAGCGGCGAATGTGCAGGAATGGCGCGATAACCGCAGCGAAGGTGCGTCGTTCTACTTTCTCGATCCCGACGGCCAAAAGCTGGAAATTCACGTCGGCGATCTCGCTTCGCGACTGGGGGCGTGTCGGCAAAAACCGTACGCCGGCATGCGTTTTTACGACGAGTCATGATCAGACACATTTGTCTGTTATAGACTGGCGGCCACGTGTTCTGGCGCTTGCAGGTTTTCCATGACTCCATCGTTGCTAATGGCCGTGCTGGCCTCGGGTTTCATTTATGGCATTACGCCCGGGCCGGGGGTGCTGGCGGTGTTCGGCATTGGTGCAGCCCACGGGCGACGGGCCGGGGCGGGGTTTCTTTGCGGGCACCTGCTCGGTGATGTGGTCTGGTGCAGCACGGCGCTGATCGCGATTGTCGGCGCCCGGGAAATCGGCAGCACCGCGTTTGATGTGCTCGGTGTGCTCAGCGGTTTGTACTTGTTCTGGCTCGGCTGGCGCGCGGTGCGCGCCCAGCGTCGCAACGGTGACGAGCCGCAGGGCGCGGCGCGCAATCCGTTCTGGCACGGCATTCTGTTCGGTTTGACCAATCCCAAGGCCTATCCGGTGGCGGTCGCGACCTTCACCGCGCTGTTGTCGAGCCGCGCCGAACTGCTCAACTGGTCGATGCTGCCGGCGTTGATTGCCCTGAGTTTCCTCGGCGGCCTGCTGGCCTACGCTATTCTGATTGGCGTGGTTGGCGCGCAACGGGTTCGCACGCTGTATCAGCGTCATGAGTTGCTTATCACCCGCTTGTGCGGCGTGATGTTTATCGGTTTTGCCATCAACGCGCTGGTGCATGCACTGCCGGGGCTGATGCCGAACAAGGCTTGAAAATGTGTGCAGGGAGGCGCAATAAAAAGGTCAGGGATGGTTGATTAGTGCTGCATTGTCCGGACACCCACGCTGAACCATGGAAAGCCGAAATTCCGCGCCGTTGGCGAGTTTTATCGATTTGTTGCTGGACGCCGTCTGCGCGGTCGACAAGCAGGGTCGCTTTGTTTTTGTCAGTGCCGCTTGTGAGCGTGTTTTCGGTTATTCGCCTGAAGAGTTGATCGGCCGGCAAATGATCGAGCTGGTGCACCCGGCGGATCGGCAGCGCACTCTGGCTGCCGCAAACGAAATCATGGGCGGCGAACCCAAGCTCAACTTCGAAAACCGTTACCTGCGCAAGGACGGCAGCGTCGTGCATATCCTCTGGTCGGCGCGTTGGTCGGAAGTCGATCAACTGCGCATCGCCGTGGCGCGCGACATCACCGAGCGCAAACAGGCCGAATCGCGCCAGGCAGCGTTGTACGCGATTTCCGAAGCGGCGCATGCGGCGGAAGATCTGCTGGCGCTGTTCAAGCGTATTCATCTGATCATCGGCGAATGGTTGCCAGCGATGAATTTCTCCGTGGCGCTGTACGACGAGCACTGCGCACAACTGAATTTTCCTTATCACGTCGACGATCACGAATTGCAGCCCGAGCAACCGGGCACCGTCACCGGACGCCTGTGCGCGGAAGTTATCCGTAGCGGCCAGCCGATTCTTCTGACGCCGGACAGTGCAGATTCCCCAGCCGATTTCGCCGAACTGGTGGCCGGGCAGAACGCGCCTTGCTGGCTCGGTGTGCCGTTGAACTCGAAAAACGGCACCATCGGCGCCTTGATCGTCAAAAGCCTGCCCGGCGGCGAGCGCTACACCGAGCAAGACAAGGAACTGCTGCAATACGTTTGCGCCCAGGTCGCCACGGCCATCGAGCGTCAGCAATTGCACGCCCGCCTGCGACGTATGGCGCAGTACGACCAACTGACGCAGCTGCCCAATCGTGAATTGCTGCGCGATCGCTTGAAGGCTGCGTTGGCCAGCGCGCGCGAGCAATCCGGGCACATGGCCTTGTTGTATGTCGATCTGGACCGCTTCAAACAGGTCAATGACACCTTTGGTCACGCCGTCGGCGACATGCTCCTGCAAACCGTAGCCAATCGCCTCAAGGGCTGCGTGCGGGAAACCGATACCGTGGCCAGAATCGGCGGCGATGAATTTGTCGTGTTGCTGCACAGTGTCCAGGTCTCGGAAGATGCTGACGGCGTGGCGGAAAAAATCCGACAGGTGCTGGTGCAACCGATGCGTCTCGATGGCCACAACCTGCACATCGAACCAAGCATCGGCGTGGCCCGCTATCCAGAGCACGGCAGTGAAGAACAGCAACTGTTCCGCCATGCCGATCAGGCGATGTACGCCGCCAAACGCTTGAACCATAACGCGTTGAATAGTTGATCCGGGGCCGCCGTTCGTCGCAGCGACTGCAACTTTTCTAAACCTTTGCCGGCCAGAAAATTCTCAATCTAGGCGGGCACCTGCTCGCCACGATCATTACCAAGAGGTAGAGAATCATGCCTAATTCAAGAAACTCGAACTCGGGAAACTTCGCCAACGATCGAACCAAGGCCTCTGAAGCAGGTCGCAAAGGTGGGAAAACCACCACAACGACCGTCGACAAAGAGCCAAAACCAGACATGGGCCGCAAGCCCGCTCAGAAATCGAAGTAGTCGGTGAAGGTAGTTTTGATTGAGAGGCGGGGGCGTAAGCTCCCGCTTGAATTTTGCAAGTAAGGAGGGCGCGACCATGAGCCGAATGGCCACCCGTATACGCACCATGAGTTTTGCATCGCTATTGGGCCTCTGTGCCAGCAGTGCTTTTGCCCAGTCGCCCGCCGATTTCATCAACGATGCCTCGGCCAAAGGCATGGCCGACATCGAGGCCAGTCGTCTGGCCCACAGCAAGGCCGAATCGAAAGAGGTCAAGGACTACACCATCGTCGTCATCAACGACCGCACGACGGCCAACCAGCACCTGGCGAAAATCGCCAAGAAACTTGACCTGCCCGTCGCGCCTCGTGAAGAGCTGGCCGACAAGGCCAAGGAATTGATGCCGCAAGTGACCGACGGCGCCTCCTTTGATCAGGCCTACGCCGCCAGTCAGGTCAAAGCCACTGAAGAGGCCATCGAGCAGATTCAGCAGGAAGCGCAGACCACCGACGTGCCGGAGATCAAGGCGTTTGCTGACGAGACCTTGCCGAAACTGCAAAGCCATCTGGAGATGGCTCGCCAGTTGCAGGCCAGCCGCTAATCAAGAGCAAAAGATCGCAGCCTTCGGCAGATCCTACTCAATCCCTGTAGGAGCTGCCGAAGGCTGCGATCTTTTGCTTTCAATCCTCAACACTCATTTAAATCCTGCTTCGACTTACTCTTCTCGCCCAATCCCTCAAGATTGAACACCTCACCCTCGCCCAGCGAGCGGTAGTGTCTGCGCAACGCCTCCAGCTGCTTCAAATCCAGCGCCTCCAGCCCGAGCATTGCGTTCTGCGCTTCTTTGGTCACCAACAGCAATTCATCGATTTTCAAATGAAGAATGTCGGTGTCGCGGTTCTGCGTGTTCTGAATCAGGAACACCATCAGGAAGGTGATGATGGTGGTCGAGGTGTTGATGATCAGTTGCCAAGTGTCGTTGTAGTCGAAGATCGGCCCGCTCAAACCCCACAACCCGATCAGGATCAACGCGCCCATGAAGGTCTTCGGACTACCGGCCCATAGAGCGAGCTTCTGGGAGATTTTTGCGAATTTCATAGCCGTGTTCCTTATTGGGGGAGTGCTTGAAATTCAGACATTGGTGGCGTTATGAAAATTCTACTTACATCCATGCCCTTTCGATAAAAACACGGTCGCGCGAAGTCCGCCTGATAGCGAAACTTTCATTGTGTAGGTTTGTGGCTAGTATCAAGTGGCGATCAAATTGCCAGTAGCCCATTACACGGACAGACATCACGCAAGAGGCCACTCATGGAATTCTTCGAAAAGTTAGCCAGCCTAGCCGCCAAAGTTCGGTTGCAGAGCGCAGCAATCCAGACGGAAGAAGCAACGAAAAATGCATTCGTCATGCCATTTATCAGTACGGTGCTGGGCTACGACGTCTTTGACCCGACTGAGGTGACGCCAGAGTTTGTCTGTGACATCGGTACGAAGAAGGGCGAGAAAATTGATTACGCCATCATGAAGGAGGGCGAAGTACAGATTTTGATTGAGTGCAAAAAGATCGGTGAGCCTCTGCATATCAATCATGCCTCCCAGTTATTTCGTTACTTTCACGTCACCAGCGCTCGAATCTCCATCCTCACCAACGGTCAGGTCTACAAGTTTTTTACCGACCTGGATGCGCCGAACAAGATGGATGAAAAGCCATTTCTGGAGCTGGATCTTCTCGATATCGATGAGTATTCGGTTCCAGAGCTGATCAAACTGACGAAGTCGGCTTTTGATGTGGACTCGATCATCAACGCCGCTGGCGAATTGAAGTATGTCAGCCAAATCAAAAAGGTTATCGCTGCTCAGGTCAGCAAACCGGATGATGACTTCGTTAAGGTTTTTGCCTCTCGTGTTTACGACGGTGTGATCACTCAAAAAGTACGTGAGCAGTTTCATGAGCTGACGAGAAAAGCCGTTGTGCAGTTTTTGAATGACCAGATCAATGATCGCCTCAAATCGGCAATGAGTGGGGCTATTCAACCCGCGTTGACATCGTTGCCGTCCGCTTCTAGCGGCACTGATCCAGTAGATCCGAGGGATGAGTCAGACGACAAAGTCCTGACAACTCTGGAGGAACTTGAGGGCTATCACATCGTTCGTGCGCTAGTTCGGTCGGTGGTCGATGCCAAGCGAATCGTTCAGCGTGATACGCAGAGTTACTTCGGGATACTGCTGGATGACAACAATCGCAAACCAATCTGCCGGCTGCATTTCAATCGGTCACAGAAGTACATCGGTATATTTGATGAGGAAAAAAATGAGACCCGTCATCCGATCAGCTCTGTGGATGATATCTACGAGTATTCGGATCATCTGAAAAAAACGGTCGGCTATTACGACTGAAAATGAAACCGGCCTTGAGGGCCGGTTTTTTGTCGATTAGTTCGTGATTTTCAGTCCTAACGTCCAGTGGAAGTAACCCACCACCTCACACTGCTGATTGACCAGCATGAAACTCAGTTCGCATTGCACATCGCCAGGTTTCTTCGGCGTGCAGGTCCAATAGTGGTCGTCAGCTTTTCGACTGCCCGGCGTGGTCGGGTCGTCCGGGTTGGGCGCGGGCACCGTCAGGTTGGTATGAATTTGCAGGTTCGGTTCGGAAAGCACACCGCTGTCAGCCACGGTCATGCGGTACACAACCACACTGTGTTCGGCGATCAGGCTGACGGAGCGTCCACGAACGTGCAGGTCGCAGCCAGTTTCGACCGGGATTGTTATTGAGCTGTCATTTGTGACTATTTCTTTCGGGTTGTTACCCGTTGCGAAAAAGATAAAACCATCGGTAATGCTCGTCGGCGCGGCGGCGTCCAGACTTGGATTTGGGTAATGCTTCAGTACTGATTCGGCATCGACGATCAGCAACACGTTGTGTGCGCTGCTAACGCCGGATGAGGGCGACGGGATCGGTTCGCTGGTCATCATGGATTCCTTTCATGATGTTGGCACAAAACGACAGCCGCTTCGGTCAAGGCAACACTTCCTGTTCCGGCCGCAGCGGCAGCGGATCGGTTGAGCCCCTTGTCACCAAAGGGCTCGACACATCATCAGTTATGGATGGAGATGAACGGATCCCACGAACAGCAGCCGATGATCTGGCAGTTGCGATCGACGATCAGGAAGTGGAAGTGATAGGTCACGCGGCCACAGTCGAGGGTTTCGGATGACCAATAGTGGTTGTCGACTTTCTGGCAGCTTGGTACGGATGGATTGCTCGTGTTGGGCACAGCAACGCACGCTGTGGCCTTGCGCGGCGAGGGCGGCGAGATCAGGTTCTCTCCGGCGTTGGGGACGAATTTGTAGAAAATTACCGCCTGTTCGAAGCTCTGCGACAGGCTGGTTTCACGCCAGCGGATCAGATCGCCGACCTGAGCCTTGAGATCCAGTTCGCCACCGGCCTGACCACTGACAACGTTGTCCTGATTGGTGACCATGTACACATGTTTCCAATCAATCAGCGTTGGGTTCTTCGGATCCTTGCTGATGTTTGGATACTTTTTCAGAATGGTTTCGGTGTCGATGGAAACCAGAATATCCGTCACTCGAGACATGGTGATGCTCCTTTTTCATAGTGAACGTCGGACTGCAATCCAGGCACGACGACGCTTGCTTGCCGTATGGCTTTTGCGAGCACACTACTGGGGGGAACCCACTGATCACGAGAAATGAACAGGCCGTGCTCCTTGCACGAAATCGACTGATTCGGGTTCCTTCCGATTGCCGCTCCTTGACTATAGGTATGATTTTTTAGCTGTCAAAATCGCTTTTGTCTGGCTCGACGGACGGTCACCTGATTTATTAGAACCAACCCATTGGCGATAAGCCGATGGGTTGGTCCGACACCCTTTGCAATTCAGTCGCTCTGGAACTGTTTGCTGTGCGGCCTGTATCGTGACGAACCGCTGGTATGTCCCGACAGGAGAACGCAATGAGTTGGTCCGCCAAACAATACGTCGCTTTCGAAGATGAACGCACCCGCCCGGCCCGCGATCTGCTCGCCGCGATTCCTACGCCTGAAGCGCGAACTGTGGTCGATATCGGTTGCGGTCCCGGCAACTCGACGGAGTTGCTGGTGCAGCGTTTTCCCGGGGCGAAGGTCAGCGGCCTGGACAGCTCGGCAGACATGATCGACGCGGCTCGCAAGCGCTTGCCGGATTTGCAGTTCGAGGTGGCCGAGATTGATCAGTGGGCTGATGCCGGGCCGTTCGATGTGATCTTCGCCAATGCCGTGTTGCAGTGGGTGCCGGATCACGCGACGTTGTTGCCGGCGTTGGCCAGCAAGTTGTCGGCCGGTGGCAGCCTGGCGATCCAGATGCCGGACAATCTCAATGAATCCTCACACCGCTTGATGCGTGAAGTCGCTGCTAATGGTCCGTGGGCGAGCAAGCTTTCCGGCGCTGCGGGGCAACGTACCGACATGGCCAGCGCCAGTGATTATTTCTCGATGCTGCGACCACACTGCGCGCGGGTCGATGTGTGGCGTACGACCTATCACCATCAGCTGTCCGGCGGGGCGGCGGGGGTGGTGGAGTGGTTCAAGGGGAGCGGGTTGATTCCGTTTTTGAGTCCGTTGAGCGAGGCGGAAAAGGCGCAGTACCTGGAGCAATATCTGGCGGAGGTTGAGAAGGCTTATCCGGCATTGGCGGATGGCTCGGTGTTGTTGCCATTTCCACGGTTGTTTATCGTTGCGACGCGCTGAAATAAATTGGACCCCTCACCCCAGCCCTCTCCCGAGGGAGAGGGAGCCGATTGGTGTTGCTTGCAAAACCTGAGTTCGCCTCGATTTCGCACGTCGGCGTAGCTCGTACTGGCGCTGCGGTCAGTCCCCTCTCCCTCTGGGAGAGGGTTAGGGTGAGGGCTCAGCGCTGCACCGCCACCAACATCATCATCGGCCGCTCTCTCTCTTCTGCCAGAGCCGGTTGCGCCGCCACTTCAGCATCGCTCGGCCCCCATTCATTGACATGTCGAATCGTGAATCCTGCATCGATCAGCGAATTGAGCAACGTCCCAACCGTACGATGCTGCTTGATCACGCCCTCAGCCAGCCAATTCGTCACCCGCTCACCCTCCAACTGATAGCTGTCCAGCGGCCAACGCTTGTTGCCTTCAGCGTCAATCAACCAACCCGGATTACGTGGCGCCATAAAGATCGGATGCTCAATGGAAAACACAAAATGCGAACCCGGTTTCAGCGCCGCGTACAGGTGCGCAAACAACCCCGGCAGATCCTTGATGTAATGCAGCGCTAGCGAACTGTAAGCCAGATCGAAACTGCAGGCGGGCAGGTCGAGCTGTTCCAGGTCGCCGCGCTCATAGCGAATATTCGCCGTCGTGGTGGTCTCCCGTGCCCGCTCCAGCATCTTTTCCGAGACATCCAGCCCCAAGACACTGGCCGCGCCATTCTCAATGGCCCAGCGACTGAACCAGCCATAACCGCAGCCCAGATCCACCACGTTCAGGCCATGCATGGAGGGCAACAGCGCCTTGAGCGCTGGCCACTCCGGCGCCGCGTCGAGGCCGCCGATGGAACGGTTCATCTGGCTGTAACCCTGGAAGAATTCGGGATCGTCGTAAATGTTTTGCGTCATGGTGAATGGCTCTTTTGAGTTCTATCGTCAGCGGCAAAGTGGCCGCGATTGGAATCCCTCGAAAGTGATGGCGCGTATTCGTCGATGGCCGCGCAGGAGGAGGGTGGTGGTTGATGGAGAAATGCTAGTCGGTTGGGCGGGAGGTGAAAACCGGTGACGTGTTGTGGATCTGTGATGTCGGGAAAAACGCCATGTGTTATCGCTGCATAAACGTATTCCGAGCGGGGTGTTTAAAGGCGTGCAGTGTTACGTCCTGAAGCCTACAAATCCTTGCGCCGTTGCCTACCGCTACGCCAGAATCCGCCGGCTTGTGCGCTTGGGGGGCGGTCGGTAACTTGGTTCGCGTCACTGATTTCCAGTGATCGGGTTTAGTAGCCCGGTATCCTCAATCTAAATAGCTGCATGAGTACCACTCAGTCAGGCGAATGCCTGCACCTGATGGTGGCTGTGCGCATGGCGCCCTCGGGTGCGCCGGATTTGGATTGGGGTCCGGTCTACTAACTTGCGCACAGCTGCCACCCATCCGTTTAGTAGCGAGATCGGTTGCGGCCTTACTAAAAGGTCTCAATCCAATGTTCAAAGTTACGCCCAATCCGCCGGAAACCGATCCGGCATCCCCCTACGAATCACCCAATTCCAAGAAATTCCACGAAGCCGCCGAACGCGCGCTCGACCACTACCTCAGCCCGACCGCGCAGATCATGGGTTCCTCCCGCGAACCCGAACCGATGTACCTCGCCAACCCTGCCTATGACACCGAATCCCTGCTGGCCAACGCCAGCGAAACACTCGGCTCGGCCACCACCATGCTCAACAACTTCGCCGCGCTGCTCGACACCTCGCACCGCAAGACTGCACTCGGCATCGCGCAGGTCGTCATGTTGGGGGAATTGGCGGTGAATCAGGCGCTGGATAAGGTTGTGCCGGCGGGTTAACCCTTTCGCTTCAAGAAGCCAAAGAAACCGGCCAATGAGTGCCGGTTTCTCGAGACGGCTACCTGGCAGCACGACTTCCGGCAAGTAGCCCGATGTTTTGGTCGATGCGTTGTTGAATGGTGCGCAAGGTTTCCTGGGTGATCACACCCGGATACAAACTTTCAGCCATGGCTGTGAATCGGCTAGCCACCTCGCAAAATCGGTCAATGATGTCGGCGGCCGTAGCGGCGTTTACTTCAGCCTCCACTGCAAGGTTGAGCAGGTGTTCTCTTCCAATTTCCAAGGCTTCACCCATCACGTCCATCTGGTGATAGCCTCCCGGCCCCTCGCAGAAAGTGACGTCATAGGCCGGCGCTAATTTCCAGTCTCCGCCAGGCGACATGATGTAAGCAAAGTTCTTCGGATGGTCGTCTCGGTTATTGAATGCGACATTGAAGACGACCCGCTCAAACGCTACGGCTTTCTCTCGTACGTCATTGCTGCACTTATGAGTCGCACGCAAGAAGTTGACGTAGTCCAGCGCCCCTGGGGATCTGAAGTCCGCACCGGTAAAGGCTGCAAGACTCTGCATGGGCACCCGCAAGTCGTTTTGTCGGTCAAAGCGTTTGGTGGCAAAAGCGGCCATTCCTTCAGACAGGCTGAAATAACGAGTGTCAGGGGTTTGGATACCGCACAAGCGTAAACATTCGGCATAGACCATTTCGATGGCGCACACCTCGGGATGTTCTTGCTGAGCCGGAAACTTCACCAACCAGGCTTCGAAACCGGGAGTGGCAGCCGTAGTAAAGGCGTCAGTGTGCGGATCGCGATACACCAGCGCTTTTGGTCGGGCGCCTTGTGGAGAACCTCCGACCAGTAGCAGCTTCTGGAGAAGCTCTCCACCTTTACCTTTGAGTACTTCCTGCACTTCGGACGCGAGCAACTCGATGGGAACATGCATTTGCGGTTCCAGCGCCTCGGGTGCAACAGGTTCAAACGACATGGCCCCCATGGCATTGTTGCCAATGTAGGCTAGCCGCTCCAAGGGGCCTATGCGCGCGGGGTTGAGGCCTCGACGTTTGAACAATCGGTCCATCAGCAACATGCCCCAGCCATCTGGCAGCGAGTCATAAACCGGCCCAGGCAGTCCCAACTGATGTGACGGGAAATCCCGGTTTAACCTGGCTCCCTGTAATGGAAGCCTCAAGGAGGAGAGTTCCAGCCCTCTGTTTTTTGCCTCATCGCTGTACTCAAACATGACCTGCGGGCGACCGGTCAGGGCTTTCGTCGAAGCAAGTGTGCCCCACCGCCAACGTTCACCCCAGCCCTCGTAGTAGACGTCCACTTGTTCAAGCATTGTCGGCTTTCCTTTTGATGCGATGACGCTTGGCCGTTTTTTCGTAGCGAATGATATCGTCTAGAGTTTCGAGCCTTGGCAGAAACAACCCTTCGAGTTCCTTTTCGCGCCCGAGAACCATTGCCACTCGCACCATGTTGTCGAAACTCACATTACGACCGGCTTCAAGGTTTGACACCGTATTCGTCGCAATGCCCGCGCGAGCGGCCACGTCTGCCTGTGTCATCTCCAAAGCCAATCGTTCTGTGCGCAGGCGGTGGCAAATCCGTTTGACGATCTCGCTTGCGGTGGTGAGGCTTAAATCCAGCATGTCGTGTGTACCGTCGGCGTTCAGTTTTGATTCTCAGTACGCAATATACTGTGGATTAAACCTGAAAATATCCTTTAACTCACAAGAAAATGTAATTAGGTTTAATGGGTAGGATAGGCCAGCACGGGTTGACGCGCCAAGGTTCAACCCTGCTGCAAAACTTTCAGAGCCGCCGACGCCAGAAAGCCCGAGCGGCTTTTCTCTTCCGGGTGATGCAACACATACTCATCAATGCGATTGAGCAAATGGCCCGGCAGGGTGATGTTGAGCTTTTGGGCTTTGCCCAAATACTTGAGCACATCGATATCCACCACGGCCCATGCACAACCGGCGTATTTCGGGTTGGCCACGTGCAGGCTCAGTTTGCTGGCCGCTGGAATGGGGGCGTCGTCGTCCGCCAGAATCTCGAAATGACCTTCGATGGCTTCGCGAGCCATGGCGACGGCATCGTCCATATCCTCTCCGGCGGAAAAGCATCCAGGAATGTCCGGGACTTCTACACCCCAGGCGTGATGGTCATCGCCAATTGAAATCGCAATCGGGTAGAGCATATTCGTTGTCCTCCATGGCGCAACTGACTCAGAGAGTCAAAGCAGCGCCTGCTGCAAAATACTGATGGCCGTTTTCTTCAGCAGATCCTTTTTTGGATGTGGCACGGTGACCAGTCCTGGTTTGCTCGGGTGCTTGAAGTGATGGTGACTTCCTTTGATCCTCACCAGATACCAACCGTCTGCGACGAGTTGGCCGATTAAAAAACGGCTATTCACAACACCTCCCTGTGGTGTGCTTGGTGGGTACTATACCCACTGAGCTAATATGATCAACACTATAACCACCGGTCGGTAGTGGTCCTCTGACGGGCGGGGTCGCTTAGCGCAGTCTAGATAAGGCAGAAGCGATGGTGAGGTGGGTGTGTTACCGGGTTTTGCTTATGTTCATGTGGCGATCTTCCGCTGCAAAATAATGGAACACATCTTTTTCTGACGTCACTGCTCGGGCTGCTAACGTTGAACTCTAATGGGCGAAGGTCATGGACCCTCAACGAGCCTGTTGAAAGGAAATCACCTCTCGATATAGCCAGCGTAGTTATGCATGGAATTTGCCCATGTGATCGTCAGAAGGGAGTGAAACGGATGTCGACTCTAAAATTCAGCTATAGAGATGCAAAGGGCGATTTAAGTCAGCGGGAGTTGATTCAATGGTCAGAGAATTCGGTTTACATTCAAGGACGATCGGCCAGCGATACCTTTCCTAAAACCTATCGCAAGGATCGCATCATCGAAGTATTGCTTGGGGCTGAGCTGCTCTTAAAGGAGGCCGCTCCTCCTTCTCCGAGGCTTCAGCACGATCGAAAGCCACCGGCGCTCGTTGCTTCAGAAGCCGCTTCGCAAACGCCTGATCCGAAAATGTCACCGGGTAGGATCAATCAAATTCTTTTCACTGGGTTCGCAGCTGCACAACGGGCTGAGCTTGAGCAAAAGGCAGTGGAATATGGGTTGAAGGTCATGAGTACGGCAGGCAAGACGCTGACGTTTCTTTGTTATGGTGAAAATGCGGGGCCAACCAAAGTTTCCAAGGCACTTGAGGCTGGAGCTTTCATCATCAACTCAGAGCAATTCTTGAATCTGATCACAACGGGAGAAATCCCCTGAAGTCATCACTTCGCTCAGCCTGCGCATTGAAACTGCACCAACCGCCGAATGCTTGTTACATGCAGCCAGCATCACCTCATTCTGCTTCTTGGTAGCTGCGGTCAGCACTTCACGGTAAACACGCTTTTTTTCATGGGATTTCGCATTACGGATGAAGTCTGCGAATGGGCTTGCGTACTCCCCTTCGAATTCGATTGTCATGGAATTGCCCCGTCATAGATCCCGAGCATGGGCACCATTTCGTGCCTCGCACGCTTCTCAAGGATTGTCGTTAGAGAGAACAAAAGCGTACAGGGGGAGAGCGCATCTTCAACTAGCGGAGTGTTTCTGAAAGGTTCCGAACTGCCCCATTTGGCCAACCTCAAATCCCAGCCACAAAAAAACCGGCCCTATAGGCCGGTTTTTTCTATCGCTGCATCCCCCGTCAAAAAAAACAACGTGAGACAAAAATTGAGTGGAGCGGGTAGAGGGAATCGAACCCTCGTCGGAAGCTTGGGAAGCTACTGTTCTACCATTAAACTATACCCGCTCAGAGCGGCTGACTTTGTACCAGACTCGGCCACGGATTTGAAGTTTTTCTTTTACTCATGAACGCTTTGAATCACTGAAAACGGTCAATCGCGGGCGAGCACTGCGGTGCGTAAAGCAAAATCCCAACCCTGCAGCCTCGCGCGCGATGACACTCTTTCAAATAGCCAATGCATGTTGATCCTGAACAAACGAGTAACGCGTTCGGCTGGTCTGCTGTGCCGGTTTCAGAAAGCCGAGCAGGGCGTTCTGGCTGTCGCGGCACGCGGCCTTGTGTTCCATGTCGAGAAAGTGCCCGGTGGCTTGTAGCGTGGTAAACGTGCTCTGCGCCACGTGGTTGCCGAACAGGCGTGCGTCTTCGGCTGCGGTGTATTCGTCCCATTCGCCGTTTAGAAACAGCACCGGCACGTTGATCTTTTTCGCTGCGTTCAGATAGCACTGCCGATCACTGTGCAACACGTCGCTGATGTGGAAGTGCATCTGCCCGTATTCGTGCTCGGCGAGGCTGCTGACGTGGCGATAGTTGAAGCGCTTGAACAGTGACGGCAGGTGTTTGCCGATGGTGCTGTTGACCAGATGGCCGACGCGGTCGCCGTCGCGCTGGCCGAGGTAGTCGACGCCGCGCTCGAGGTAATCGAGCATGTGCGCGTTGATCACTGGCGAGAACGAGCTGATCACCGCCCGTTCAATGCGCCGTGGCTGGTGGGCGAGAGCGACCAGGGTCGCGGCGCCGCCCCAGGAAAACGACAGCACGTGTTCGGCGGCGAAGTGGTCGATCAGCTCGAGCAGAATCTGCCCTTCGACGTCCTTCGTCAGATGTTTCTCGTGGCGATTGTGGGCTTTTGACCGGCCCGCGTAGGGCTGGTCGTAGCAGACCACGTTGAATTGCGGGTGCAGGTTTTTCACAGTCTGTGCAAACGACGCAGTCGTGGCCATCGAGCCGTTGACCAGGATGATGGTCTTTTCTGCGGCGTCTGCGCGATAGAACTCCGTGTAAACCCGATACTGACCCTGTATATCCAGCACAGCGATTTCTGGCCTCATGTCATAAGACTCCTGGCAAGCAAGCGGGTATGCGCGCAAATAGAGATTGCACGAGCTTTGTGACAGGTAGGCATACGCCTGGAATTTGCTTGGCCCATGTCGATCCATGACTGCGGTCGACGGGTGTTGTTATTGGCGGGCAGTCTGCCGGCTGAGGCGGAGCCTTGAAGGCTCTCTACCGGCAAAAAGTTTCTTGGATGTATGTTGTGACTCATCGGTCACAATCTGGCCGACGTCCTGATTCAAGCAGGGGAGTCGGGATCGCGCAAGTGCCGTTGGTAAATTGTTCGACAACTTCTGCTGAGCGGTCGCCGGCTTAGAACAAATGGATCTCTTCGGTGCGCAAAGCACGGTACTCGCCCGGTTTTAGCGCGTTATCGAGGTGCAGAAGACCCATGGATTCACGGTGCAGGCGCAGGACTTTGTTGTTGAAGAACCCAAACATGCGCTTCACCTGATGGTAACGACCTTCGACGATGCTCAGCCGCGCCGAGCGTGGGCCGAGCAGTTCCAGCTGCGCCGGTTGCGTGGTCAGGTCTTCGAAGGCGAAGTAGATGCCCTCGGCAAAGGTGCTCGCATATTGCGCGCCAATCTCCTGCTCGGTCTCGACGTAGTAGACCTTCGGCAATTTGGTCCGCGGCTGGGTCAGGCGGCGCGACCACGCGCCGTCGTTGGTGATCAGCATCAGACCGGTGGTGTTGAAGTCCAGGCGTCCGGCGATGTGCAGGTCGTCCTTGTCCGGTTCATCGATCAGGTCGAGCACGGTCGGATGTTGCGGATCGCGAGTGGCGCTGACGCAGCCCGGCGGCTTGTGCAGCATGAAGTAGCGTGCCGCTTTGCCGCTTTGCAGTATTTCGTCATCAACTTCGACGCGGCTGAATTCCACGACCTCACTGTGCGGGTCGCTGACGACTTTTCCGTCAATCCGTACGCGCTTTTCCACCAGCAACAAGCGAACCTGCTGACGGTTGTAGCGGGGCAGGTTGCTGAGGAAACGGTCGACGCGCATGTTCAGTGTTCGATCAATGAAGGGGCGCGCATCTTACGGGATCGGCTGCTTGGCCGCTTGCAGTTGCGCCTCGACCTGCGCGCAACGCGGGCACAGGCAGGATTGGTTGCGCAACTCTGGCGGCAACGCTTCAAGCACGGCCGGGTCGATGCTCACGCCATAGCACCAGCATTCGCGGTCGGCGCTGCGCGGGTCGGCGAGGCTGCAGTCGTTGCGGGCGCCGCAGGCCGGGCAATGGTCGGGTTTAACGTCAGAATCAGGCATAAGTCGAGTGAGGCATTTCCACGCAGGTGCGATTGCGGCCGGTTTGTTTGGCCCGGTACATCGCATGATCGGCCCGCGACAGCAGGCTGTGCAAGGTGTCATCGCGTTGCAGGGTGGTGGCGCCGATGCTTACCGTCAGATGGAGGCGGTGGCCGTCGTAGGCATATTCGTGCTGTTCGACGTGTTGGCGGATCTTTTCGGCAATTTTCTGACCGGTGTCGCCGTCGGTGTCCTTCAGTAAAACGATAAATTCCTCACCGCCCCAGCGGCAGACAATGTCGGCGTGGCGCAGGCAACTTTGCAGGTCGCGGGCAAAACCGATCAATACCTGATCGCCGGCCATGTGCCCGTAGGTGTCGTTCAACACCTTGAAATGATCGAGGTCGAGCAGCAACGCCGTCAGCGGTTTGGTTTCGCGTTGGGCTTCGTGCAGAGCCTGCGCGGCGAGAATGTCGAAGCCACGGCGGTTGGGCAGTTCGGTGAGGCTGTCGAGAATGGCCTGCGCCTGGATTTTGCTTTGATAACGCTTGATCACGCGGTTGAGCAGCGCCAGAACGATCAGCGTCACCAGCAGGCAGATCAGCAGATTCAGGTACAGAGACTGGCGAATCTCACTCAGCGCGCCGTCTTCGCGTTTATCGACAAACAGGTACCAGTTCAGCTCCGGAATAAACCGTACGTTGAGGAAATGCCCTTGCCCATGAGCGGAATATTCGTAGCTGCCGCTGTGCGGTTTCGGCAACTGGCTCACCAGACTTTTCATGCTCTCCAGTTCACTCAGGCTCTGACCGATGTGCGCGCCTTCAGGCCCGCCCTCGGCGCCGGTCAACACCAGTCGGCCGAAGGTGTCGACGAAGTACACGCTGCGTTGATAGCGCTGTTGATACTTGTCGATCAACTTGATCACCGCGTCCACGGTCAGACCGACCCCGGCCGCGCCGATGAAGCGATTGTGATAGTCGTAAACCTTGTAGTTGATGAAGAACGTCAGGTTGTCCTTGTTAGCCAGATCCGGGTCGACGTTGATCTCGTACGGGTCCTTCATGTCGCGCACGCGGAAGTACCAGGCGTCGCGCGGCTCATCGACCTTGACCTGCTTGAGCACGCCTTTGGCGTGGTAGTAGGTGAGGGTGCTGTTGGAGACGAAGAAAGCCGTGTAGGCGCCGTAATGGGTCATGACTTCGTCGAGGTAGCGGGTCATCTGCTCGGGATTTTGCTCGCCGTTGACCACCCAGTCGCGCATGAAGGTGTCGCGGGACATCATCGAGGAAATCAGGATCGGCCTGACGAGGTCTTTCTGGATTTCCGAGTAGACCGTGTCGGACGTCAGCGGCAGTTCGGTGTTGACGATGTTGTCGCGGATCGACTCGCGGGAGGCGTAGTAGCTGAGTAACGACGTGGCAAGGAACCCGGCGCCGAGCAGGGCGATCAGCGTCAGGACCAGTGAGCGTTGCGAGTACAGGGGAGAACGAAGCGGCATGGCAGATCCGTTAGCAGTGGCCCGATGGCATGCATTCTAGTGGGATGGCCGGGAAAAGACTGCGGGATTTATGCCTGAAATGGCGGGGGATATGACGTTGAGGGTGTGTCTGGAGGATCGCTCCCTCACCCCAGCCCTCTCCCGGAGGGAGAGGGAGCTAGATTGTGGTGATTTCAAAAATTGTGTTCGGCTCGGTATCACCGAATGGCAACTATCTTAAAGACACCCCGGTCAGTTCTCTCTCCCTCAGGGGTGAGGGCTGAATTGTGGTGATTTCAAAACCTGAGTTCGACGGATTATCACTGAATGGCAATCCCCTCACAGACACCTCGGTCAGTCCCCTCTCCCTCCGGGAGAGGGCTAGGGTGAGGGCTGGTTTCTGGATCAACTCCGAGTTTCAAGATACGCCCGCCATCCCCCCAAATGGCTGATGTCCAGCGCCCCTTCCAGACCATACGGCTCACAAATAAACCCGCTCTCCCAACGTCCATGCGCCAGTTGCACCTTGCCCAACCCAAGCGGTGCCGGAATCCCGCTGAGGAACGAGCCCAACTCACTGCTCGGCAATTCCCACACCTCCACCGCAATCGCCACACCGCCAGCCTTGACCCGCACCATGCCCGGACGCAGCGGTGGGCCGCCGGCCAACGCGTGCAGTTGATAGTCCGGCGAACTCAACGTCGTCTCCAGCAATCTCCCGCCACGCTGCGTCAGTTGCCAGTTCAACGCCAACCCTTGCAAATGCGCGCCACACACCACGATGCGTGCGCGATCATGGCGCGCAACGTTTGCGGGCGTGGGCAATGCCGAGTCCTGCTGACGCTGCAGCGCATCGGCCACGCTCAGCAGATATTGATCGGTGAACGCCCGGCCAAACAGCGTCACGCCCCACGGCAATCCATTGGCCATAAACCCGTTCGGCACGGCGACGGCGGCGTAGTCGAGCAGGTTCATGAAGTTGGTGTAGTAACCCAGTTCAGAGTTACGCAAAACCGGTTCGGCGTGCAGTTCGGCCAGTGTCACCGGGCGGCCGATAGTCGGTGTGAGTACGCAGTCGAGATCTTCGAGTGCCTGATCGCACAGCGCTTTCAAGGCTTGCAGCCGATATTGCGCACGGAAGGTCTGTACGCCGCTCACCGCCGGCGCCTTGGCCAGCACGGCACGAATCACCGGCAAAACCGCTTCGGGATTCTGCTCCATCAACTCGCCTGCCACGCTATAGCGTTCGGCGACCCACGGCCCTTCGTAAAGCAGGCGCGCGGCTTCAAGGAATGGCGACAGGTCCAGTTCAACCGCTTCGCCACCCAAGGCCTTGAGCCGGTCGATGGCATCGCCGAACAGCAGCGGGCCTTCGACGCAGCCGAAAAACTCGAGATCCTGCGCGCGCGGCACACCGAATCGAAATGCGCGTGGCGCACCAAACGCCGAGCCGTCATTCCACGATGGATTGCGGCGGCTGTATTCGTCGCGCGGATCAAGTTTTGCCGTCAACGCCAGCAACTGACTGGCTTCACGCGCCGTCGCGGTAAACGTGGTCACGCAATCCAAAGTGCGGCACGCGGGGAGCACACCAGCAGTGGAAATCAGGCCTTTGCTCGCCTTCAATCCAACCAGATTATTCAGCGCCGCCGGCACCCGACCGGAGCCTGCGGTGTCGGTGCCCAAGGCAAAACTCGCCACGCCCAACGCCACCGCCAGCGACGAACCGGCGCTGGAACCCCCGGACGGATACTCCGGCAACACGCTGTTCGGGCACGCGCCATACGGCGAGCGGCTGCCGTTGAGCCCCGTGGCGAATTGATCGAGGTTGGTCTTGCCCAGCGGAATCGCCCCCAAGGCGATCAACTGCTCGACGATGGTCGCCGAGCGCTCCGGCACATAAGCAAAGTCCGGGCACGCGGCGGTGGTGGCAATACCCGCCAGATCAATGTTGTCCTTGATCGCAAACGGCACGCCATACAGCGGCAGACTGTCGAGGTCGCGGCCGTCGAGGGCGGCAAGGTAGGGCTCCAGTTCAACGACGCTGAGCAGATGAATGAACAGGTGATAATCCGGGTTCAGCGCGGCAGCTCTCTCGCGCAGTTTCGCCAGCAGTTGACGTGGTGTTGTGTCGCCATTGCGATAGGCCTGGCGCAGAACATCGAGTTGCAGATTCATGAGTTGATCCTTATCCAATTGGCTTCAGTCGAGTTCCAGCACCACGACCCGTTGTCCGGCGCGCACCGCCGAACCGGGCTGCACACGGATCTCGCGCACCACCCCGGCCATCGGCGCGAGTACCGGGATTTCCATCTTCATCGACTCGAGAATCACCAGCACGTCACCCGCCGCGACACGGCTGCCGGCCTCGACCTGCACCTGCCAGAGATTGCCGGCAATGTGGCTGTCGACGCTGTGCTCACCGTCGGCCAGTGGAGCGTCTTCGCTGGACTCCGCCACGGCTTCTTCGCTGTCGAAATGCGCCTGACCGCTGGCGATCCAGCGTTCGCGCTCGGCGTTGAATGCGCCTTGTTGCTGAGCACGAAACGCGTTGATGCTCTCGGCTTCACGGCTGAGAAACGCCTGATACTCGGCGAGGTTGAGCTGGCTGTGTTCGATGTTCAGCTCGAAACGCCCCAGCGGAAAATCGCGGCGAATGCGCAGCAGTTCTTCGGCGCTGACCGGGTAGAAACGAATCTGATCGAAGAAGCGCAGCAGCCACGGTTTGCCGTCGAACGCGGCGACTTCGCGGTAGCGGTTCCACATCTGCAAGGTGCGCCCGACAAACTGATAACCGCCGGGACCTTCCATGCCGTACACGCACATATAGGCACCGCCGATGCCCACCGAATTCTCGGCGGTCCAGGTGCGTGCCGGGTTGTATTTGGTTGTGACCAGACGATGACGCGGATCGAGTGGTGTGGCCACTGGCGCGCCGAGGTAAACGTCGCCAAGCCCCATCACCAGATAGCTCGCCTCGAACACCGTGCGCTGCACTTCGTCGAGGTTGGGCAGGTCGTTGATGCGGCGGATGAACTCCAGATTGCTCGGGCACCACGGCGCGTCCTTGCGTACGGTGGTCATGTATTTCTCGATGGCCAACTGGCAGGCCGGGTCGTCCCACGACAGCGGCAAATGGATGATGCGCGACGGCACTTGCAGGTCGTTGGCGGCGCACACCGCGTCCCATTCACCGGCGACGATGCCGAGCAGATCGGCCAGCGGCAGTTGCTCGGGTTGATAGTGGATTTGCAATGAGCGAATGCCGGGGGTGAGGTCGATCACGCCGTGCAGGGATTTGTGTTCCAGCGCTTGCATGAGGGCGTGGGCGCGGAAGCGCAGGACGAGATTGAGTTCAGGCTCGCCGATTTCCAACAATAGGTGAGTATCGCCAGAGACCCGCCCAACCAAGCGCATATCACCCTGACCCAACTCCAGCACCACAGGCGACACAAGATCCTGTGGGAGCTGGCTTGCCAGCGATGAAGTTAATGCGGTGTCTGGACGGGCCCCATCGCTGGCAAGCCAGCTCCCACAGTTATCCCATTTCAGGGCGAGATCGCGGGCGGTTTTGAGGTCGACGGGGATGAACTGGATTTTATCGCCAGCCTTGAGCTGCCCCAGTTGCCACAGATCCGCCTCGATCACCGTCACCGGGCAAACAAACCCACCAAGGCTCGGGCCGTCCGGGCCGAGGATGACGGGCATGTCACCGGTAAAATCCACCGCGCCGATGGCATACGGATTGTCGTGAATGTTCGATGGATGCAACCCGGCCTCGCCACCGTCGGCACGCACCCATTCCGGCTTCGGCCCGATCAGGCGGACACCGGTGCGGCTGGAGTTGAAATGCACTTCCCACTGGGTTTGAAAAAAACTGCCGATGTAGTTTTCCGTAAAATATTCCGGTGCGCCGTGCGGGCCGTAAATCACCCTGATCTGCCGCACCGCTGGCAACGCGGTGATGTGCTGCTCGGTCAACTGCTGGCCAGCACTGCGGTCAGTCAGCGCAGGGAGATGTAACACATCCCCGGCACGCAACGCCCGACCACCATGCCCACCAAACTGGCCGAGGGTGAAAGTGCTTTTGCTGCCCAGATAATCCGGCACCTGCAAACCACCGCGCAGGCACAGATAACTGCGTGCTCCGGCGCCGCTGATGCTGCCCAGATGCAACGTCGCGCCCGCCGGGATCAGCAGCGCGGTGTTCATCGGCACGCTTGTGCCTTCAAGCGTCAAGGCAATCGGCGCCCCCGTCACCGCGACCACTGCTGTGCAATTGAAGCGCAGCAACGGCCCGCTCATGGTGATTTCCAGCGCCGCCGCGCCGTCAGCGTTGCCGAGCAGACGATTGCCCAAACGCAGCGCGCGACTGTCCATCGGCCCCGATGGAGGTACACCGACAGCCCAGTAACCGAGGCGACCGGGATAATCCTGCACGCTGGTTTGCGTGCCTGCGCTGAGCACTTCAAAAGTGTTGGCGCGATAGACCAGACCTTCCAGACAACGGGTCCACGGCTCACCGCTGGCGAACGGCGCGTCGAGGAGAATCTGCCGCAGGTAGTCGCGGTTGGTTTCCACGCCGTACAACAGACTGTCGCCTAACGCTTGATGCAACTCGGCACGCGCCTGTTCGCGGCTCGGCGCCCAGGTGATGACCTTGGCAATCATCGGATCGAAGTACGGCGGAATCTCGCAACCGGCCTCGACCCAGGTATCGATGCGCAGTTGAATACCGTTGGCCGGCGGGAATTCCACGGCTGTCAGCAAGCCTGGGCTCGGCTGAAAATCGCGGCCGGGATCCTCCGCGTACAGGCGCGCCTGAATCGCGTGGCCCTCGGGTTTCAGCTGACGATACAACTCGCTCAGCGGCGGTAAATCTCCCGCCGCCAGCTCAACCATCCAGCGCACCAGATCCACGCCCCATACTTGCTCAGTGACGCCATGCTCCACCTGCAACCGCGTGTTCACTTCGAGAAAGTAGAAGCGCTGCGCGTCGCTGTCGAAGACGAATTCAACCGTGCCGGCGCTGCGGTAGTTCACCGCCTTCGCCAGTTTGATCGCCGCCGCGCACAGCTCGTCGGCCATGCCGTCGGGCAAGTTCGGCGCCGGGGTTTCTTCGAGGACTTTCTGATTGCGCCGCTGCACCGAGCAGTCGCGCACGCCGAGGGCGATGACCTCGCCGCGTCCGTCGCCGAACATCTGCACCTCCAGGTGCCGGGCGCGCTGAATGTACTTCTCGATAAACACGCCGGCGTCGCTGAAGTTGTTCTGACCGAGGCGTTTCACCGCTTCGAACGACTCGCTCAGTTCGCTGGCGCTGCGGCACACGCGCATGCCGATGCCGCCACCGCCGGCGGTGCTTTTCAGCATCACCGGGTAGCCGACTTGTTCGCCGGCAATCAGCGCGGCGTTGAGGCTGTCGAGCAGTTCGGTGCCTTCGAGCATGGGCACGCCATGTTGTTTGGCCAACGCGCGGGCGGTGTGTTTGAGGCCGAACACGCGCAGTTGCTCCGGCGTCGGGCCGATGAAGGCGATGTTCTGCGCTGCGCAGGCTTCGGCGAACGCGGCGTTTTCCGAGAGGAATCCGTAGCCGGGATGGATCGCGGTGGCGCCGCTTTGCTTGGCGATGGCGAGGATTTTTTCGACCGCCAGATAGGTGCCGGCGGCAGCGCCTTCACCGAGGCTGTGCGCTTCATCCGCGTGCAGGATGTGCAGGCTGGCGGCGTCGGCTTCGGAATACACCGCCACGCCTTTGACCTGCAGTGCGCCGAGGGTGCGCAGGATGCGGCAGGCAATGGCGCCACGGTTGGCGATGAGGACTTTTTCGAACATGGCATAACCCCTGAAGGGGAAGCGGGCCGTCCCGCTGTTTTTCGACAGACATCCGGGCCGTCCCGGATGAAAAAACTCGTTCTCCAAACCACCTCAGATACCTTGTGGGAGCTGGCTTGCCAGCGATGACGTCGGCACTTCAAACATCAATGATGACTGACACTCCGCCATCGCTGGCAAGCCAGCTCCCACAGGGTTTAGGGGTGTTTGGGGGATTTCAGGCACTGCCCGGAACGGGCCTGGCACAGGGCGAAAAGCCAGCGGCGTAAACGGCTGATTTTCAGTTCCATACCAGCAGCTCCGCAGGTGTCGGGTTGTAGGCGTTGCACGGGTTGTTCAACTGCGGACAGTTGGAAATCAACACAATCACATCCATCTCCGCACGCAAGTCGACGTACTTGCCCGGCGCCGAAATCCCGTCCTCGAAGGTCAGCCCGCCATCCGCCGTTACCGGCACATTCATGAAGAAATTGATGTTCGGCCCGATGTCACCTTTGCCCAGTCGCCCATCATGGGCACAGGCGCGCAGGTAGTTGTCGCGGCAGCTGTGCATGTAGCGTTTTTCCAGGGCGTAGCGCACGGTGTTGCTCTCTTGCGCGCACGCGCCGCCGAGGGTGTCGTGGCGTCCGCAGGTGTCGGCGACGATGGTCAGCATTGCGTGGCCGAGGTTGGAATACAGCACGCTGCCGGTGCTCAGGTAGACGCTGTTCTGTCGACGCAAGGTGCGCTGCACGTCGTAGCGTTCCTTGGGGTTGGCGAGGCTGTAGAACAAGGTATCGACGGCCTGATTGCCTTCCAGGTCGAGAATGCGCAGGGTCTGGCCAGCCTTGACCTCCATCAGCCAGGGTTCACCGGCCGGGATTGTGGCGCGGTACACCGCTGCGTCGGGTTGTTTTTGCGAAGTGGCGATAGCAACTGACATGGCAGCGATCCTCAGGCGAACAAACGGTCGGTGTTGATAAAGCCGCGCTCATTTTCCGGGCGCGAGGTGCGGCAGTGTTCGGCGACGCTGGCGTCGGCGTTCATCCAGCTCAGCTTCAGTGGTTTTGGTGCGTATTCCGGCGCCGGATCCATCGGGTGTTGCAGCGCGGTGAGCACCACCAGCGTGTCCATCGGCGCGTACAGTTCGATGTAGTCGCCGGCCTTGGAATTGCCCTCGACGAAGTGGAAACGCCCGGCCTCATCTACATTCACGCGGCTGAACAGATTGAGCGTCATCAGCAGGTCGGACAGGCCCAAACCCCACTTGCCGAGTTCCACCAACAGGTTGTCGGTGCCGTTGCGGAAGAAGCCGTTGCGCAGTTCCTGATAGCGGCCCTGGCCGTACTTTTCTGCGACCTCTTCGGCGCAGAGCACACCGCCGAGACTGTCGCTCCAGCCGCAGGTGTCGGCAGTGATTGCGGCGAGTACGCGGCCCATGTCCGAGTACAGGCAGTGGCCGCTGGTGAGTTTGGCGGTGTGTTGGCACTTGAGGCTGTCGGGCAGGTTCAGCCGCTCGGTTTTTTCATTGGCGTTGAGCAGGGTCAGGCTGACGTTGGCGCCACCGCGCAGATCAGTCAGGCGCAGCAATTGGCCGCGCTTCAACACGAAGGAACGGTGGCCGCCACCGGGGAGCATTTCTTCGGCAAACGGTGGGAACAGTTGGGTCGAATCAGTCATCGGTTTATTCATTGGAGCAGTCCTCTCAAGCGGTGCGAAGGGCGCCTGCCAGTGGCAACGGCAAGGCGTCGACGGCGGCGCGCTGGGCGCGGCGGTCGCTGTTCAAAGGGATGTCGTAGGTGATGCGTGCGCCATAGGCGCCGGGGGCGTGCGGGTCGAGGCGCACCTTGTCGAACACCAACAGACGAGTGCCGAGGCTGAAACCTTCGGACAGGTCGTGGGTGACCATGAACACGGTCAACTGGGTCTCGCGCCACAGCTCCAGCAGCAAGGCGTGCATGTCCTTGCGGATGCCCGGATCGAGCGCGCCGAACGGTTCGTCGAGCAGCAACACCCGCGGTTTCATGATCAGTGCCTGGGCAATCGCCAAGCGTTGCTGCATGCCGCCGGACAACTGCGCCGGGTATTTGTCGAGGGCATGGCCGAGGCCGACTTTATTCAGCAATGCCGCCGCTTGTTCGCGCGCCTCACGTTTGGCGCTGCCGAACAACCGACCGATCAGCGGCGCACGCGGCAATTCGAGGCCGAGGGCGACGTTGTCGAGCACGCTCAGATGCGGGAACACCGAGTAGCGCTGGAACACCACACCACGGCTGGCATCCGGTTCGCTGGCCAGCGCTTGACCGTCGAGCAGAATCTCGCCGCGACTCGCGGTTTCCTGGCCGAGCAGCAGGCGCAGGAAGGTCGATTTGCCGCAACCGGACGCGCCGACCAGGGTGCAGAACTCGCCCTCGTTGACGCTCAGGTTCAAGCCTTCCAGCACCACCTGATCGGCGTATTGCTGCCAGACGTTTTTCACGGTGATGAAGCTCATTTGGCCGCCCCCTCATACCAAGGGAAGGCGCGACGGGTCAGGTATTTCAGGCCCCAATCCATCAGCCAGGCGAGGAGTGTGATCCACACCACGTACGGCAGAATCACGTCCATCGCCAGATAGCGCCGCACTAGAAAAATCCGGTAGCCGAGGCCGTCGGTGGAGGCGATCGCTTCGGCGGCAATCAGGAACAGCCACGCTGAACCGAGCATCAGCCGTAACGAAATCAGCAAGCGTGGCAGCAGTTGCGGCAACACCACGCGCAGCATCAGCGTCCAGGTCGAGGCGCCGAGGGTCTGCGCCTTGATCAGCAGTTCGACGGGAATTTCCCGTGCGCGCTGTTCCAGATCGCGAGCGAGGGCTGGGGTGATGCCGATCACGATCAGCATGACTTTCGACAACTCGCCCAGACCGAAGACGATGAACAGAATCGGCAGGATCGCCAGCGGCGGCACCATCGACAGCACTGTCAGCAGCGGCGACAACGGCGCGCCGAACAACGGCAGCGTGCCGGCGGCGATGCCCAGGCACAGCCCAGCCAATGCAGCGATGCCGAGGCCGATGGCCAAGCGCCGCAGACTCGACGCGGTGTCCTGCCACAACAGGTAGTCACCGGTGCGGCTGTCGGCATTGAAGGCCAGGCGTTTGACCGCGTCGCTCATCTGCACGGCGCTGGGCAGCAGTTTGTCGTTGGGGTTTTCCGCCAGGCGCTCGGCCGAGCCCATGAAGTAGGCGAACAACACCAGCGCGAACGGCAGGATCACCAACAGCAGGCGACTGGGACGATCCGGGTGGCGATTGATCAGGCGCATGGCCAAATCCTCCGTGGCTTACAGCTTGGCGTCGGCGGCCATCTGCACGTAAGTCGGATCGAAACGCAGCTTGAGGTTGCCGGTGTCGCCACTGGTCACGCCGTTGGCGAAGGCCATGCCGACCGCGCTGGTGTCTTTCGCGCCTTCGCCGAGCAAGCCGTGCTGGAAGGAGAATTCGGCGACCTTGCGCATGGTTTCCGGCAGTTGTTTGCTGGTGGCGAAGTTCAGCGCTTCGCTTGGCGTGGCGAACAGTTTGGTGGTGTCGAGTTGTGCCTGGAATCCAGCGAGGTCGGTGCCCGAAGCTTTGGCCATGTGCTCCAGCGCAGCTTTGCTCGCGGCGTTCTTGGCGTTCATCAACTCGACCACTTCGAACCACGCGCCGGTCAGCGCTTTGCCCAGCGCCGGGTTGTCTTTGAGGGTGGCGCTGTTGACCACCATCATGTCCATGATCTCGCCAGGAATCTGGCTGGAATTGAACACCTCGGTCACGCCCGGTTTGGCCTTGATGTCCGAGAGCATCGGGTTCCAGGTGGTCACGGCGTTGACCTGTTCGGTGTTGAAAGCGGCGGAGATATCGGCGTCGGAAGTGTTGACCACTTTCAGGTCTTTCTCGGTCAGGTCGACCGAGTCCAGCGCGCGGGCCAGCAGGTAGTGCGAGACCGACAGTTCGACCAGGTTGACGTCCATGCCCTTGAGGTCGGCGACTTTCTTGCCGGCGCCCTTGAGGACGATGCCGTCGTTACCGTTGGAAAAGTCGCTGACGATCAACGCGGTGCTGTCGACGCCGCCGGCGGCCGGAATGGTCAGCGCGTCCATGTTGGTCATGGTGCAGCCGTCGAA
>Ga0307510_10000337_pt1 | contig 43778 bp, 35 predicted proteins | sample 12_EM_MG_FD_207224 | JGI IMG/M metagenome (GOLD analysis project Ga0307510, IMG submission 207224) | Populus trichocarpa ectomycorrhiza microbial communities from riparian zone in the Pacific Northwest, United States - 12_EM | ecosystem: Host-associated > Plants > Roots > Unclassified | place... | reverse complement strand
GGCCATGGCCATGGCCTGGACAATGTCCGACAGCGCATCGCGCACCATTTCGGTACCGCCGCGCGGGTCGATGCCGGCCCGGTCGATGGCCGCTTCGTGGTCAGCATCTATCTACCCGGATCACCCCGCCATGCGCGTTCTGGTCGTTGACGACGAACCCCTGGCGCGCGCGCGCCTGGAGCTGATGCTCAAGGACATGCGTGACATCGACGTGGTCGGTAGCGTGGGTGATGGCGAATCGGCCCTGTCCGCCTGCGCCACCCTGCGCCCGGATGTCCTGTTGCTCGACGTGGAAATGCCGGCGCTGACCGGCGAGGGCGTCGCCCGACGGCTGGCCGGCCTCGCCGGCTCGCCGCAGGTGATCTTCTGCACGGCGTATGAAAAACACGCCATCAGCGCCTTCGAGCTCGGCGCGGTGGATTACCTGCTCAAGCCCGTGCGTGGTGAACGCCTGGCCGAGGCACTGGCGCGTGCCCGCGCGCGCATGGCGCCACCGCAGCAAGGCAATACGCTGGTGGTACGCCGCGGCAGCGAAAGCCGCCGGCTCGACCTCGCCGACGTCCGTTACTTCGTCGCCGACGAAAAATACGTGGAAGTGCACCTGGAACACGACACCTGGTTGATGGATGAATCCCTGCGGCAGATCGAGCAGGCCTTCGGCGAGCGGGTCATCCGCCTGCACCGTAATTGCCTGGTGCCCGCCAATGCCCTGTTGGGCCTGAAGACGCTCGCCGACGGCCGCGTGCTGGCGCGCCTGGCCGGTACCGATGCGATGCCCGAGGTCAGCCGCCGCAACCTGGTGGCCGTGCGGCAGCGCCTGCGCGAGGCCTGACACGAAAAAGGGCGACACCTCGCCGCGCTGCGCGTGATGCCCGATTGCGGGACAATGGCCTTCCCTGCACTTTATCGAGACCCCGCCGATGAGCCAGACACTGCGCATCGCCACGCGCAAGAGCGCCCTGGCACTTTGGCAAGCCGAGCACGTGGCCGCCTTGTTGCGCCAGGCGCATCCGGGCCTCGTCGTCGAGCTGGTGCCCATGTCCACCCGCGGCGATGAAATCCTCGACCGCTCCCTGGCGACCGTTGGCGGCAAGGGCCTGTTCCTGAAGGAACTGGAGGTGGCCATGCTCGAGCATCGCGCCGACCTTGCCGTGCATTCGCTCAAGGACGTACCCGCGGTGCTCGAACCTGGCTTTACGCTCTCGGCCATCCTGCCGCGCGCCGACGCCGCCGATGCCTTCGTCAGCAACGTGGCGGAAAAGCTCTCCGATCTTCCCAACGGCGCACGCGTGGGTACCTCGTCCCTGCGCCGCCAGTCGCAACTGCGTGCCGTGCGTCCCGACTTGCAACTGCTCGACCTTCGCGGCAACGTGAATTCGCGCGTGGCCAAGCTCGACGATGGCCACTACGACGCGATCATCCTGGCCTGTGCGGGCCTTGAGCGCTTGGGCATGGCGGGCCGCATCCGCTCGCGGCTGTCGTTTCCCGAATGGCTGCCCGCTCCCGGCCAGGCCGCGATCGCCATCGAAATCCGCGAGGACGACATGCATGTGCACAACCTCACCAGCGCCCTGGACGACGAAGAAACGCGTATCGCGGTGACGGCCGAGCGTGCCATGAACGAACAGCTTGGCGGCAATTGCAGCGTGCCGGTAGCGGCATGGTGCGTGGTGGCCGAGCGCGGGCTTACCCTGCATGGCCTGGTCGGCGATGTTCAGTCCGGACGCATTCTGCGTGCCACGGCCGACAGCGCGACGGACGATCCGGTTGCGCTGGGGCAGGAAGTGGCGCGCATGTTGCGCGAGGCCGGCGCGGACGAATTGCTCGCCCCGCACGCCGGCCACCAGGCATAGCTTTAGAAGTTGTAGACCAGGTTGGTCGTGTACAGCGTATCGGTGGACTGCGTACCCGGCTGGGTGTCGCTGTTGTAGCGCACCTGGTAGGCGAGCTTCAGCGCCAGCTTCTTGGTCATGCTCACCGAGAACCCGAGGTCGTTCTGGTAGTACTTGTTCTGGGAACCGGCTTCCGTCAGGAACGTGTCTTCGATCGCGGTGTTGTCGGTGAGGCGATACTTGGCGTTGATAAGGCCACGCGCCACTACTTCGTTCTTGCGATCAGGCCGGATGGTGGTGTCGGCAATGCCATCGCCATTGGTGTCCACTTCCGACTTGGTCGGCTGGTATTCCTTGTAACCAGGGCCGATTTCGAACGAGAGCTCGGTGCGGTCGTTCTTCAGCGCGATATAGCCGTAGCCGATCGAGACGATGCCCTGCCAGATGTTGGCGCCGAAGTCGTCGTGCTCATAGCGGGCCGCGCCCACGATGTAGCTGCGCGGGTCGAACTTGTAGCCTACCGAGGCGCCCGAATCGTAGCGATTGGCGGTGGTGCCGAACTTGTTGATGGTCTGGCCGTTGGAATCGACGATGGATACATCGCCCTTTGAGCGCAACCCATTCAGATAGAAAGAGTTCTTCCAGTATTCGTTTTCCTGGGCCAGGCCAAGCTTGGCGTTGGCGTTCTCGGTGCGCGAATTGCCGCGCGCCGAAGCGAAGCCGAATTCGCCCGAACCCGTCCAGCCGCCATTGGCAGCGCCGGTGGAGTCGGTGACCGCCGGCGGCGGCGGCAAGGTGGAATCGATGGTCTGGGCATGCACGCCCCAGGACGCGGCAAGCAAAATCGTGGCGAGGGGAATTTTTTTCATCGTCGGTCCGAAGTAGTAAGGGTTACAGGGGGTCAACGAGCCGGGGCCAGGGGGCCGGCACACGGGGCTTTCGGGGGAAATCAGCCGAGGCGGATGCGGGCATGGGCCGCGCAAAATAGCCGTTGTCCCAGGCATTGTCCTATGACACAGCTTAACGCCGCCATGGCGGCGGCGCCCGCTTCCAGGGCGCCGGAGCCCACGGCGGCCAGCACGCAGGGCACCCCCACGCCCAGCACCGCCGCCGCCAGGCGGCCCTGGGAGGCCACCGGTTCGCTTGCCGGGGCGTCCATACGGCCAACGGGACCGTGCAACAGGGCCCGCCAGCGAAGGCTGTCCAGCAGGCCAGAGGCCAGCGCCGCGACCAGCACGAAGACACGCGCCACGTACACATTTCCTTCACCATGCTCGGATGTTTCCAGCACCACGCACAGCCACAGGCACAGGCCACCGGCCAGCAACGCCGCCACCAGCTTGGACAAGGGAAGCAGGACGGGCATGGGCGGGCTCATGCGATCGCGGCGGCAAGCATTGCGCGCGGACTGCAGCAGGGTGGCCAGGCAAAGTGCGGCCAGCGCCAGGCCGGCCAGGCGGGTGGCCCAGAAATCGTTGCTGCCACGGGCCAGTCCAGCTACCGCGAGCATCGGCAGGTAGGCACCCATGGCCACCAGGCCCTCGATGGTGGGCAGGCTGCCTTGCATAGGTTCCCATCCATGCCACAGGCGCGCACCGGGCACGTGCAGGCAACTGGCGATCAAGCCGCCGGACACCAGCACCAGGCCGGCAAGCAGTGGGGCAAGTACTTCACCACGCCCGTCGACATAGACCCCGGCCGCCAGGGCCACGCCCATCAGCAGCCATAGTCCGTAGCCGGCCGCAGCCAGTACCGACAGCACAACACCGGTCAATGGGATGCTGGCCGTATCCAGCGGACGCGGGGAGGTCAACGTTCGGTCGGCCATGGATGGGGGATTCCATGTCTGGCTGAAGGGGAAGGTGCGGCTGGGGAGGCCGCATGATCGGCTATCTTTACCCTTGCCGCGTCCGCAAAGCAAACGCCATCGGCCTCATGCCGAAGACACGCCAGCCGTGGCAAGCTGCGCAATGGGCGCCCTGCCCCCACTTCACGGCGACGAACATGGACCGCTACGAGCGTATTCTTACCCTTCACCGCCTGCTGAAGTCGGCCCATTACCCGGTGCCGTTGCCGCGGTTGATGGACGAATTGCAATGCTCCCGGGCCACGCTTTACCGCGACGTGGCATTCCTCCGCGATGGCCTGGGCGCGCCGGTGCAGAGCGCCCCTGGCGAGCAGGCCGCGTTCCGCTACGAGGTGGGCGAGGGCGACAGCTTCGAGCTTCCAGGCCTTTGGCTGACGTCCGACGAACTGGCTGCCCTGCTGGCGTTGAACGAGCTGATCGGCCGTTCGGACCCCGGCGTGCTGGCCAACGCACTGGCGCCCTTCAAGACGCGCATCGAGCGCCTGCTGTCCGACCATGGCAGCGGCAAGTCGCTGCCGGTGGACCGCATCCGGGTGATCTCCTGGGGGGCGCGCACGATGGACCAGCAGACGTTCCGTATCGTTGCGGGCGCCACGTTGGAGCGCAAGAGCATCACTTTCCGATATAAGGCGCGCACCACCAACGCCGATTCACGCCGCACGGTGTCGCCGCAGCGGCTCACCCATTACCGCGACAACTGGTATCTGGATGCCTGGGACCACGACCGCGAGGCGCTGCGAAGCTTTGCGGTTGACCGTATCGTCGAGCCACGCGTGCAGGACACCGCAGCGAAGGATGTGGGCGAAGCGGAACTCAACGAGATGCTGGCCTCCAGCTATGGCATTTTCGCCGGCAAGCCCAAGGCATGGGCCACGATCCGCTTCTCGGCCCATGCCGCGCGCTGGGTGGCCGATGAACACTGGCATTCGCAGCAGCGGGGCGAATGGCTGGCCGATGGCCGCTACGAATTGAAGGTGCCTTATTCAAACTCGCGGGAATTGTTGATGGACGTGCTCAAATACGGTCCCGATGCTGAAATCGTCGGTCCGCTCCCGCTTCGCGAGGAGATGAAGATCATGCTCCAGCTCGCCCTCACCGGTTACCAGCAGCAACCAGCCTGACGAACCAATGACTGAAATCGCAGAAACAGGAGCGGTGCCCGCCGATAGCGGCTCGCCGCGCCGTCCCAGTGTTGCGCTGGCGCTGGGCGCCGGGGGAGCCAAAGGCCTGGCGCATATTGGCGCCATCGAGGAAATCGAAGCCAGAGGCTTCGAGATCACCGCCATCGCCGGCACCTCGATGGGTGCCCTGATCGGCGGCATTTATGCCATGGGCAAGCTCAGCGTCTATCGCGACTGGGTATCGGGCCTGGCACGCATGGACGTGCTGCGCATGGTCGACTGGACCTTCTCCGGCGGCGGCCTGATCAAGGGCGACAGGCTGATGGGCGCGCTTCGCGAATTGATCGGTGAGATGGACATCGAGTCCCTGCCCCTGGCCTATACCGCCGTGGCGACGGACCTGGACCGCGAGCGCGAGGTCTGGCTTACCCGTGGACCGCTGTTCGATGCGATCCGTGCCTCGATTGCCATTCCCACGGTGTTCCGTCCGCATGTACAGGACGGCCGGCGCCTGGTGGACGGCGCGCTGATGAACCCGTTGCCGGTGATGCCGCTCCTTCGCGAGCCGGCCGACTACGTGATCGCGGTGAGCGTGGATGGCGTGGCCGAGCCACCCACTCCCGAGCGCAACAAGGAAATCCGCCACGACGAAGAATCCGGGTATCGCAAGCGCATCGGCGACATGCTGAACAAGGTGATCCCGCACAGCCAGGTCAAGGCGCGCACGCCCGGTGCGATGGAACTGCTGAACCAGTCGATGGACCTGATGCAGGCGAATCTCGCCCGGCTGCGCCTAGCGGCGTACCCACCCGATCTATTGATCGAGATACCGCGCAACGTGTCGCTGGCCTATGAGTTCTATCGCGCCAAGGAATTGATTGAACTGGGCCGCACGCGAGCCAGGCAACAGCTCGATCGCTGGCCGCCGGCCATGCAGCTGGCCGAAGCCGACCTTGCCCTCACCCGAGACCGCGAACCGACAGGTTCGGGCACATCCCTGCTTTAGGGCGCGATGTTTGGGGGGTTGGAGTTATTGCTCCGACCCCGGCTGCCGTTACAGCTCGCGGGTGTCGGTGACCTTGCCGCGGCGCATCAGCCACGCCACGCCGCGCAGGTCGGCCAGGCCCACCCACAGGCGGTCGAGCATGCCGTACTTCGACGTGCCCATCGTGCGCGGACGGTGACCCACCGGCACACTCACGCTCTGGAACCCAGCGCGTTTGACCAGTGCGGGCAGGTAGCGGTGCATATGGTCGAAGTAGGGCAGGCGCAGGAACACTTCGCGCTCGAACAGCTTCAGGCCGCAACCGGTATCCGGCGTGTTGTCCCTGAGCATGCGCGAGCGCACGCCGTTGGCGATCTTGGAGGAAATGCGTTTGTTGAAGCTGTCGCGGCGCGTGGTGCGCCAGCCGGCGAAAAGGCGCACCTGCGCCTGGGCCGTGCCGCGCGCGGCCAATAGCTTGGGAATATCGGCCGGGTCGTTCTGGCCGTCGCCGTCGAGCGTGGCGATCCACGGCGCATTGGCCGCGCGCACGCCGTTCCACACCGCGGTGCTCTGCCCGCTGCGGGTGACGTGGTGGATGATGCGCAATTCCGGGTGACGGGATTTTTCCGCCTGGAGCACGGCGAGGCTGTCGTCGCTGGAGTCGTCGTCGACGTAGATCACTTCGTAGTCGATCGTGCCACGCAGCGCGGTGGCGATCTCGGCCAGCAGCGGCGGGATGTTGTCGCGCTCGTTGAATACGGGCACGACGACGGCGAGCTGGGGCATCGGACGATCCCAAGAGAGGCGGGTCGCGCATTATCGCGCAACTGGGCCCCTTAGAGCGAAGCCACGCGGTTTCCGCCCACGCCGTCGATGGCGCGCAGCCACGACCCTTCGGCCCGGTCCAGGGCGTCCATGCTCGCATCGCGCGAAAGCAGAACCAGGGTGCCACCGGCCATGGGTACATCACGGCCCTTCCAGCCGCCTCGGCTGAAGTCGCTGCGGTTGTCGCCCTTGCGGCCGGGGATATACAGGGCCACCACAGGCTGGTTGGTGCCGGCGCGGGTGACCAGATGCACCGCTTCCTCGCCGCCCACCATGCAATCGTGGACATAGGTGACGTCCGCCGGCATCGGCCCGCGCAAGCGGATGCCGCGGCCAGCGAAGCCCGCCTCGATATCCTGGTCGGCAACCGGGGCGGTCATGGCGAGGGAATTCATCTCGTAGGGCATGTGCGCCACGGCCATGGCGGGCAGGCTGTGGGCATCGGCGTAGTTCCAGCCGAAGCCGCCGACGGCCACGGCGAACACCGCGCTGGCCGCCATCGCCATCCAGGTACGGCGGCGGAAGCCGTCACGGCGGCGCTCGGCGGTGGCCTGGGCCAACAGCACGCGCTCGGCCAAGCCATGGGGCACGGGAACGGCCATGGCCTCGCCCAGTACGTGCTCGAAGCGCTGCGCACGCTGCCATACCGCCATGCATTCGGGGCAGCTATCGCGGTGGGCCAGAAGCTCCGCGTCGTGCGACATCGGTTCGGTGGCAATGCGGCGGCGGAAGTCCAGGTGATTCATGGCACCCCCTGCGCCGCTGCGCCGCCCTGCAGCAGGCTCTTGAGCTTCTGCCGGGCGCGGAAGAGTTGCGTCATCACGGCGCCGGCGGCTTGTCCGGTTTCCGCGGCGATCTCGTTGCAGTTCATCCCGCCAAGCACTTGCATGGCCAGCGGTTCTCGATATTTGCCGGGAAGTTTCATCATGGCTTCGCGCACGGCGAGGGCATCGTTGCTGCGTTCGGGGCTGGTCCAGGCAGCTTCATCGGGCAAGGTGTCGTCCACTTCCACGGTGTCGAACTGCTTGCGCTCGTAGATCCGCGCATGTTCGCGCCGCAGGATGGTGAACAACCACGGCTTGGCTGCATCGGCTTCGCGCAAGGCATCGATGTTCTTCCACGCGCGCAGCAGGGTTTCCTGGACCAGATCCTGGGCCAGGGCATCGTTCCGGCAGAGCCAGAAGGCGAAGCGGTACAGATCGCTGCTACAGGCGCGAACCATGGCTTCGTACTGGCGCTGTTTCGGATTCACCTTCCTGGAGACCGGGGCCATGGAGAAAACCTTACATCGGGCTAGCGAATCTTGCCTAGGATGCCTTCAAGTTCGTCGTTGCTGTGGAAGTGGATCACCAGCTTCCCCTTGCCGCCGCGACCCTGGGCCACTTCCACCTTCGCGGCCAGGCGTTCGGCCAGCTCACGCTCGAGGTTGGCGACGTTCGGATCGCGCGTGATGGCGGCCGCTTTGGCCTTGCCTGCCGGCGCCGTCTGCGCGCGGCGTGCGGCATCTTCGAGTTCGCGCACCGTCCAGCCGTTGCGTGCCGCTTCCAGGGCCAGCGGTTCGGCAATGGAGGCCGGCAGGGTAAGCAGGCAACGCGCGTGGCCCATTTCCAGCTTGCCCTCGTCGAGCATCTGCTTGATCGATGCAGGCAGTTCCATCAGGCGCAGCAGGTTGGATACCGAGGCGCGCGAACGGCCCACGGCATCGGCGGCCTGCTGGTGGGTGAGGTCGAATTCGTCGATCAGCCGGCCCAGGGCCTGGGCTTCCTCCAGCGGGGTGAGCTCCTGGCGCTGGATGTTCTCGATCAGCGCCATGGCCAGCACCGACTGCTCGGGCACATCCTTGACGATGGCCGGCAGCTCGCTCAACTGGGCGCGCTGCGCGGCACGCCAACGACGCTCGCCGGCGATCAGTTCGTATTTGTCCTTGCCGATGGCGCGGACCACCACGGGCTGGATCAACCCCTGCGCCTTGATGGAGGCTGCCAGTTCGTCGAGGGCTTCGTCATTCCAATGGCGGCGAGGCTGGTACTTGCCGGCCTGGATATTGCCGATGGGGATCATCTTGAGCTGGCCTTCCTGCTCGATCACCGAATGACCGGTGTCGTCGTTGCCGAGCAGGGCGTCAAGACCTCGCCCAAGTCCTCGTTTCTTCGCCGCCATGGAATCTCCTTAACTTGCCGCCGCGTCGGGGCCGGCGTCGACGACCAGCGCCGCGCCGGACGGCTCGTTGCCGCCATTGCGCTCGCGGCGGATGATTTCGCCGGCAAGGCCGATATAGGCAATGGCGCCACGCGAGCCGCGGTCGTACAGATGGATCGGCTGGCCATGGCTGGGTGCCTCGGCCAGGCGCACGTTGCGCGGGATGATCGAACGCAGCACCTTGTCGCCGAAGTGCTGGGTGAGCTGCGCGGATACCTCGTTGCCAAGGTTGTTGCGCACGTCGTACATGGTGCGCAGCAGGCCTTCGATCTCAAGCTTGGGATTGAGCCGCTGGCGCACCGCTTTCACCGTGTCGAGCAAGCTGGACAGTCCTTCCAGCGCGAAGTATTCGCACTGCACCGGGATAAGCAGGCCATCGGCCGCCGCCAGCGCATTGAGCGTGAGCAGGTGCAGCGAAGGGGGGCAGTCGACCAGGATGATGTCGTAGTTGCCGGTGATCTTGGCGAGTTGATCCTTAAGACGCGTCTCGCGGGCGATCGCGTCCATCAGCTTAAGTTCCGCGGCGGTGAGGTCGCCGTTGCCGGGCATGAGGTCGTAACCGGCCTCGGTGCGCACGATCACGTCTTCGATCGCCACTTCATCGAGCAGCACTTCGCAGCCATTGGGCTTGGCGGCGCGCTTGTCGACGCCGGAGGCCATGGTGGCATTGCCCTGCGGGTCGAGATCCACCAGCAATACCTTGCGCTTGGCCGCGGCGAGCGCGGCAGCGAGGTTCACGGATGTGGTTGTCTTGCCGACACCGCCTTTCTGGTTGGCGACAGCGATGATGCGGGCCATGCTCGAGGGAACCGTGCGCGGAAAGTGGGCTAGGTTACCATCGCCGCAAGGTTTTCAGGCGCGGCGCAGCACCACCAGGTGGCGTTCGCCGTCCGCGCCGGGCACGGCAAGCCTCTCGATGGCCTGCACGCTGAAACCCGCCGGCACCCCCGATAGTTCTTCGGCCGGGTATTTTCCCTTCATCGCCAGCCACGTGCCTCCCGGGGCCAGCAGATGGCCGCCCCAGGCCAGCATGTCGGCCAGGGAGGCGAAAGCCCGCGCGGTGATGCAGTCGAACCTGCCTTCGACGTCTTCCACCCGCTGCTGGGTGGCGGTGACCCGGCCGCCCAGCCCCAGGCTGCGGATGGCTTCGCGCAGGAAACGGACCTTCTTGCCGTTGGAATCCACCAGCAGGCATGTGCGTGCGGGTTCCAGCAGCGCCAGGGGGATGCCCGGCAGCCCCGGGCCGGTCCCCAGGTCCGCCAACGTCTGTCCGGTGACATAAGGCGCGATGGCCAGCGAATCGACCAGGTGCCGGGTGACCATGCCCTCGGCGTCGCGCACGGCGGTCAGGTTGTAGGCGGCATTCCAGCGTTGCAGCAGGGCCTGGTAGTCCAGCAGGGCCTCGACCGCGTCAGGGGCCAGCGACTGGCCGAGCGCGGCCACGCCTTGTTCGAGCAGGCGCCGTAGCGCGTCGCGGTTTTCCATGGGGGAGTGCCAGGGTGAATCGGTTGGGGGTCAGAGTAATTACTCTGACCCCGGTTACGCCACGCCGCGATCAGGCGATGGAGAGGTCCACGCGGGTCACCAGCATGCCGCGCTCGCGCAGGAAAGCGTTGGCGGCCAGCTTCAGGCGGGCGTTCATGGCGCGGAAGTCGGCGTCGTTCGCGGCGTCGGTGCGCAGGGCATCGCGAAGGCGCTCACGGATGAGTTCGTCGGCCTGGTCGATGACGCAATCGGCGCGCTCGGGCTCCAGCACCTGCCAGTAGATCGTGCCCTCGACGTCGCGCACGGCCGTATCGGCTTCGACATGGTCGGTGAACTTGAGGGTCTGGCCACCCAGCTGGATCTTGTGCACCACGCGATCGATGAGCGGCAGTACGAAGTGGGTGCCGGCGCCCAGCAGGCGGGCAGGCTTGCCCAAACGATAGAGGCTATGCACCTGGCCTTCCGGGATGCGACGGATCGAAAGCGCTGCAACGGCAGCGAGGACAATCGGCATCAGAATGAAGGCGGAAGTGAACATAGTTATATATTTCAGCTATTTGGCAGACTATCGTTAACGATGCGTCGAGAAGATCTTACATCGCCATGATGAGTGCAGGATTAATCCTAATTTAACAGGGTTATTTAACGCAAGTATTACAAACGTTTAGGTCTATCGGCCGATTTCAGCGGAAGTTGAACCCGGCTTGTTTCCCCAATAACCCCGCTCCATCCCACGGGTTTTGGTATGCATAGCTCCTGCCAACGCGTTACCAATTTGGTAAGGCATTGGTTTGTCTACGTTTTTTAGAAGACGAGGGAACTGCCTCTCTTTCGGGCAGGGTCTGGAAGTGGACCAAGAGCGTCTTGGCCACGTTCGATGGTCACTATTTGACCAAAACGAAATCCAGCGCCGCACACACCGCCGCCGCCTGGGCCGCATTGCACTGCTCCGGCGTGGCACGCGGGCTATCGGGATACACCTCCGTGGTGGTGGTGAAGCGCGCGTTGGTCATGCCGGCACACAAGCCCAGCTTCTTCAGCGGATAGTTGATTACCCCGGGAGCCACCACCGGTGAACCGATGATCTGGCCGTTTTCGTCGGCTGGCGCGATATGCGTGACCTTCGCGACCGCGGCAATGACGGCCTGCTGGAACGCCGATTGCGGGTTCTCCGTATCGCCCACCACATAGAAGCCATCGGGAATCGTGCCCGGTTCGAAGTCCATGCCGTTGCGCGCCGCCAGCGCCGGCCGGAATTCCGTTTCGTCGGTATCGGTTGTCTCGTGCAGATCGATATGCACGAGCACGTCGAACGGCTCGACAAGGCCCATGAGCGCCGCGGACTCCGGCGCCGGGCTGTTCTGGCGGAAAGAGCGATTCGGATCCACCGCCTGCGGGTTCCAGCGATGGATGCGCTCGTAGGCCCACGGACTGACGCACGGCGCAACGATCAGGTTGACCCTGCCCTCATAAGCGGATGCGTGCTGCTCGATAAACTGCAATGCACCATGTACGCCACTGGTCTCGTAGCCGTGTACGCCGCCTGTCACCAGGGCCACGGGCAAGTCATCGCGCCAAGGGCGGGTCTTGATGGCCACGAGCGGGTAATGGTCCGGGCTGTAATCCAGCTGTCCGTACTCCACTACGTCAAAGCGCGAGCGCAGCCCATCGACCGCGCGCAGCACATCAGCTTCGTAGCTGCGTTGGCGGCTTTGCCGGGAGAGCCACGTGGCCGCCTCCGCGGGACCCCAGGCCACGCCGGGGATGCCAATCGGATAGAAGTTCTGGGTGGTCATGCGCGACTCGTTCTGGCGTCGGGAATCAGGACACCCATCTTAAGTGCCGGGCTGCGGGATCCCCAAGGGAATTTATGGTGGATCGGAACCCATTTGGTCGTCGGTTCAGCGACTTGAGCTAGCCACAGGCGCGCGATATCAGTCCAACCAGTTTCTCGTAAGAAACGGCAGATCCGATGCGTGCCAAGCGGGCGGGAACAGGCCGCATGGCGCTGTGTAGTGGGCTATGTCCCCTGACACAAAGTCGGGGTAACTTACGCGGAGACAGAAGCTTGGCCTGGTTTGGCGATCGACAGGGGTGATCGTGCTCAAATGGATAGGGAAGGCGCTCGGGGCGACGGCGCCCGGGCGTGGGGAAGAATCGCCGAGCGGATTCTTGGCTGGGTTGGCGAATTGCCTTGAAGGCGTGGACGTCGTGCCGGGCCGGGATTTCCGACCGAACGTGATCACGGACAACGGCGGTCGCGCAGGGCTGGGCAAGGCGATCATGGCCTTCGTTGCCGACGGAACGAGCCCGGCGGTATTGGCCGAGCTTGGCCAGCGTACCCAAGTGGCCGCCTTCCTTGGCATCGCGCATGCCTACCAGCAGCAGAAGTCCAAGGGCTTGCAGTCGCTCTACGACGCCCTCGCGCCCAGCGATGCGTTGCAATTGGTGCGATGGGGCCAAGTTCTTGCCGCGTCGGCCAACCGGCACGCAGGATACCTTTCCCTGGCGATGCCCGACGGTTCGCACTGGCTGGAACTACTGTTGGTGCACGTCACGGGTGAATCCTCGCACGGCGCGTCCCAGGCACGGGCTTCCGCGCACAGCCTCACCATGGACATTGTAGAAGTCGCGCTCCAGGCCACCGGCCTGCCCGCTTCCGCCCTCGTCGTGGCGGTATTTTCCTCACCACTGCAGCGATACCGTAGTCGTGCCGTGTTGCTCAGCGTGGCAAACCTGGCCGGGTATGCGAAAGCCGTTAAACGAAACGCTGACCTCATCCGCCCACACCTGCTCGACAGGGATATCGACCATCGCGTGCATGTCCTGGACATGCTCGGGCGTTTGGACGACGCCACCCTGCCGCTTTTTTCAACTGAACTGGTTGCCCTGGCATGCGCGTCCAGCCGACAAGTGCGTATGCCAGCCACGGCCCTCGTTGCCCGCTGCGGTCTCGCGGCGCTCGAGCCTCTCAAGGCGATGGTCGTTGCCGGCAAACCCGATGAACGTGCTCAGGCACTCCGGCTGGTGATGGAGTTATCCAGGACTGGGGGTGATGACGCCCTTGGCCAATACGCCCGCCAGATCGCAGCCGCCGACAAGGCGCCTTCGGTCCAGGTGCTGGTTGCCGAATGGAATGGCGCCATCGCGGCAGCTGAAACCGAGGTTGCCTACCAGTACGACATGCCCCTCATCGAATGGGTCGCGTTGACGCCCGCGGTCTCCCAGGCCATCGAGGCCATGTGGCGAGGCATCCATGCCGAGGTTAGCCAACTCAATGCATCGCGTACCGCACGGCATGCGACTGACGCTGCGCAGGGCCAGACTCACAAGTTGTATTTGCTCGAGCAACTGGATCCGTCCGAACTTGACCTGCTCAAGGAATCGTTGCGGGACCCGGGACCGCCCAGCGACAGGTTCCGCTCGTCCTGGTCGTGGCGGAACATGGTTTTCCAGGGGCAAATCAATGCGCTCGCCAAGCGCGAAGGCATGACACCATCGGCCTTGATGAAGGTGTTGTGCTTCTTCAACGTCGGACCCGGCGACAGCGGCCGGCTGGCGCAGTCGATACAGCCGTTCAACACCATGCACGCGTCTCAGCAGCAACCTTCGTTGCTTCAGCTGGCCACGATGCTGCAACAGATGGGGTTGCCGACCGAGGGGCTTTTGCTGGACTTCTGCAACGGCTGGAATGCGCTTGGCACCGGATGGAGCGGTGCTGCCCTCTGGCCTTACTTCGCCCACCATCGCGACGCCCTGGTCGCCATGTTGCTGTCTCCTGGCACCGTTGAGTACGGCACCACCCGCGCGCCCTTGTTCCGCGCGGTTGCGGCACTTCCCACGCCTCCCAGCCAGGTGGTGAACGCCCTGTTCGACCTGGCTTTGGGGTCAGCCAAAGCCGAACGCCCAGCCGCGCAACAGGCGCTTGCATCCCACCCCGGCAAGGAGGCAAGAATCGTCGCCGCCCTATCGGATGGAAGGGCTGAGATACGTACGGCGGCTGCCCAGTGGTTGGGAAGCCTGCGACATGACGCAGCCATATCGCCCCTTGAGGCGGCCGTGGCCAGCGAGAAGCACGACGTCGCCAAGGGTGCGATGCTCGACGCGCTGCAAGCCATGGGCCGTCCGGTGGAGCGCTACCTCAATCGCGACACCCTGCTCGCCGAGGCATCGCGCCTGCTTGCCAAGGGCCTCCCAAAGGACATCGCGTGGTTCCCATTCGATGCCATGCCCGGGGTCACCTGGGCCGACTCAGGCGAAGCCGTCCACCACGACATACTGCGCTGGTTGGTGGTGCAGGCGATGCGGCAGAAGAGCGTCGAGCCCAACGCGGTGCTGCGCAAATACTGCGCGATGTTCGAACCCAAGGGACGCGAACGCCTTGGCCAGTTCGTGCTCGACACCTGGATGGCCGAGGACATCCATCCTATCGATGCCGACGAGGCGATGAAGATGGCCCGCGCCGAATCCACGCAGTTGTTCAACTCCATGCAGCAGCATCCCACCTGGTACAAGGAAAGCCCGCATCTGGGCAAAACGGTCGAGCAATTGCTGGCCGAGCGCCTACCGGGTTTTCTGCGGCATCCCCGGGGATCGGCCATCGCCAGCAAGGGTGTACTGGCCGTGGCGGCCGCCTGTGCCGGTGGTGGCGCGGCGCAACCCGTAGCCCATTACCTGAAGGAGTACTACGGCAAGCGCGCGTCACAGGGACGGGCGCTGATCACCATGCTCGCCTGGATCGAACATCCTTCCGCGACACAGCTGATGCTGTCGGTAGGTAGCCGGTTTCGGACGAAGGGCTTCCAGGAGGAGGCCACGCGTCAGGCACAGGCGTTGGCCGAACGAAAGAACTGGACCATGGCCGAGCTTGCCGACCGAACGGTGCCTACCGGAGGCTTCGACGAATCAGGCGTACTCGAACTCTCCTATGGAGAACGCATATTCATCGCGCGCCTGCAACCTGGATTCAAGATTGCGCTTGAGAATCCGGACGGAAAGAAGATCACCTCGCTTCCGCAGCCGCGGGCCGACGACGACCAGGACCTGGCCAAGGAGTCGAAGAAGTCTTTCTCTGCGGCACGGAAGGAACTGAAAACTGTCGTGGACATGCAGTCGGGCAGCCTCTACGAGGCCATGTGCACCGAGCGCGAATGGACTTATGACGATTTCGACCTGTACTTCCATCGGCACCCGATTGTCAGGCACCTGGTGCAACGACTGGTATGGATGGAAGTGGATGGCGACGGCGCCGTGAAGCGGACATTCCGGCCTCTTGACGACGGTACCTTGACCGACGCCCACGACGAGCCCGTGGAGCTAGCGCCCGTAGCCCGCGTTCGCCTGGCACACGATGCCTTCATCGATGCCGTCGACTCAGGGCTCTGGCAACGTCACCTGGCCGACTACGAAGTTCAACCGTTGTTCGCGCAATTAGGAAGAACCCAGTACACGAAAACAGCCGGAGGAAACGATGCAACCGAAGTGTCGGAATTCACCGGGTACCTGATGGAATCCTTCCAGTTGCGCGGAATGGCACTCAAGCGAGGCTATACGCGGGGAAGGGCCGAGGACGGCGGCTGGTTCATGACTTACGACAAGCGCTTCCCGACGCTCGGCATCACCGCTTACGTTCAATTCACCGGTAGCCCGCTTCCGGAGGAAAACCGCAAGGTGGCGCTGGTTTCGTTATGGTTCGCCAAGGAGGGTGCTTCGTCGTGGCAACGGTCGCAGGTGCCCCTGGCCACTGTGCCCCGCGTCTTGCTGACCGAGTGCTACAACGACCTTCGCCTGCTGGCCGCAACCAGCCAGGGCTTCGATAAGGATTGGGAGAAGACATGCAGCATGTGACGGCACCCATTCTGCGCGCACCGGTGGAATCGATGCATGCCGCGGAGTTGGCGCGGCTGGCCGAAAGCGATCGCGGACCCAGGCCGCCCGGCTGGAAACTCTCGCCTCGCTCCGTTCGCGCATTCATCGTCGGCGACGTGAAGCTCGGCGTTTCGCGCAAGTTCCACGGCGACGATCCCTTGATTGACCGCTGCATCGTAACCCTCATGAGCAACCGCGGGCTGTTGCTGGTAGGTGAGCCGGGCACGGCCAAGTCGATGCTGTCGGAACTGCTTTCGGCGGCGATATCCGGGTCGTCTACATGCACCATCCAGGGCACGGCGGGCACGACGGAAGACCAGGTCAAGTATTCGTGGAACTACGCGCTGCTGCTGGCCGAAGGGCCATCGACACGCGCGTTGGTGCGAGGCCCGATGTACACCGCGATGCGCGAGGGTACGTTGTGCCGCTTCGAGGAGGTCACGCGCGTACAGCCGGAGATCCAGGACAGCCTGATAAGCTTGTTGTCGGACAAGCTGATGCACGTCCCGGAGCTTGCCGGTGACGACGGCATGGTCTACGCGGCCCAGGGGTTCAACGTCCTGGCCACCGCCAACCTTCGCGATCGTGGCGTGCACGAGATGTCCAGTGCCCTCAAGCGCCGCTTCAATTTCGAGACTGTGCGCCCGATCACCGACCGCAAGATGGAGATGCAACTGGTGCGGGAGCAGACGCGTGCTCTCCTTGGTCACGCGAAGGTCGACGTGGTACTGGGTGACGACGTCGTGGACCTGCTTGTCACCGCCTTCCATGATCTGCGCCATGGCGGGACGGCCGAAGGCGTCGTCGTGGAAAAGCCCACCGCCGTGATGTCCGCGGCCGAGGCCGTTGCCGTGGGCTACGCGGCAAGCCTTGATGCCCACTACTTCGGCGACGGCGTCGTGGGTGGCGAGCATATCGGGCGGCAGCTCATCGGCACGGTGCTCAAGGACAACCCCGATGATGGGGCAAAGCTTCGCCACTATTTCGATGTGGTAGTCAAGCAGCGTGCACAAAAGCAGGTGCAGTGGAAGCGCGCCTGGGATGCCCGCCGCGAGCTCGAACGCTAGGCAAGACACCGATGGATATGTCATCGCGGGAACTGCTCGCGCTGGGTGCGAGCCTGGTGACGTCGGAACTGGTCGTATTCCCGGTTCGCCACCATAGTCCTGGATGTGCGTGGCAGTTGCAGCGGTGGCTGGACCGGAATGCGCCGTCGGCGATCCTGGTGGAAGGACCAAGGTCGTTCACGTCGATCATGCCGCTGCTGGCGCACCACCAGGCCCGCATGCCCCTTGCGATCTACACGTATGCCGTGGCTGAGCAGGCCGATGGAGAGCCGGAGCGGCGGCAATCGGCCTATTATCCGTTCTGTGACTATTCGCCGGAGCTCGTGGCCGTGCGGCACGCGCATGCAAGGGACATCCCGGCGCGATTCATCGACCTCGACTTCGGTGAGCAGTGTGTGCTGGAAAAAGACCGCGGCGTCGAGGCGGGCTCGCTCCTGGATGAACATCACTATTCCCGAAGCCGCCACCTTGGCGCGTTGGCCGAACGCCTGGGATGCCGTGACCACGAGGAACTGTGGGAGCACTTGTTCGAGGTTGGGGCGACTTCCCGGGACTTCGGTGCCTTCGTGACAGGTGTCGCGGCTTACTGCCACTTGTCCCGGCTGGATTCAACCGACGCTGCAATGCGCGCCGAAGGCACCTTGCAGCGTGAGGCAGAAATGGCATTCCACGTGCGTCAAGCACTGGCCGAACGGCGCGAAGCCGACGGACCGGTACTTGCCGTAATGGGTGGCTTCCACGCCGTGGCGATGCCAGGTCTGGTGGCGTCGGCCATTCCCCGCCCGGTGATTGATTCCCGTGGACGCAAGGAAGAGGAGTCGGCGCTGATTCGCTATGCATTCGATCGGCTCGACCGACTGAACGGCTACGCTGCTGGCATGACCTCACCCGCATGGCACCAGGGGTGGTGGGAGGCCCTCATGTCGGCCGGGGTGAACGCCGCAGAGCAATCCGGATTGCTGCGTCGAGAGTTGTCACTGGCGTTCCTGTACGACGTGGCCGGGGAGTTGCGCGAGCGCCATGGGGTAGCCCTGCCGATGCCGGCGATCGCCGCGGCGCATGAACAGGTCCTGCGGCTTGCCTTGTTGCGCGGTCGTACAGCGCCCATTCGCGAGGACGTGCTCGACGCCATCCTGGGTTGCTTCGTCAAGGGCGACGCCGACGCCGATGGCGCCCTCGTGCGCCAGGTGGCCAAGCGCTGCTTCAGCGGCTACGAGATGGGCAGGGTGCCTCCTGGAGCCAGCACTCCTCCGCTGGTCCGTGATTTCGATTACCGCGTCCGCCGCCAGCGGCTTAAAGTGGACGATACCGAACCGCGACGCATCGTTCTGGACATTTACCGTCGCCCGTCGCACCGGATGACCAGCCGGCTGTTGCACGCGCTAGCCTTGCTGGGCGTGCCTTTTGCCGTTCGCACGGCGGGGCCGGATTTCGTCACCGGCATTGGCATGGACCGGCTGCAGGAACACTGGCAATACACATACACGGCGGCGACCGAGGCGATGTTGGTGGAGGCTTCGATGTACGGCGTGACGGTGCCGCTGGCAACGGCAAACCGGTTCTCGGCGCGGCTGGATCGTCTGGAGGCCGACGGCGCCCGCGGCGACGCGCGCAACGTAGCGTCGATGATGGCGCATGCCTGCGTGCTGGGTTTGCACGACCACCTCCCTCGCGTGGTGGCCATGCTTCGTCAAGCACTGGCCGCCGATGCTGCCGTCGATTCGGTGGCAGCGACCGCCGCGGCGCTCTCTTTGCTTTGGCAATCGCGTGAGCCACTTGAAGCACGCGATGTCCCCTCCTTGCCCGGCCTGCTCGCTTCGGCATACGAACGGGCTTGCTACCTGGCAGCAAGTCATCGCGGCGGCGACGGCGGCGTATTGGTCACGGCGCTGGTCACCCTGCGCGAACTCCTGATCGGCGAGATCGGCAGCCAGCTCGACGATCGCATCTACTGGCAAGCTGTCGAGGCATTGCACGAACACCACGACGACCCCTTCGTGCGAGGGGCGTGCCTGGGACTTCGCCACGTCGCGGGCGGCATGGGTGACGCTGAGTTGACCTCGGCGATCAAGGGACACTTCGGCAACCCCCTTCTCGTCTCGGGGATGGCGGTGGCGTTCCTGCGCGGGCTGCTAGGCACGGCGCGCGAGACCGCCTGGCAGCAGGCTTCCCTGCTGCAAGCCCTTGACGGGTTGGTGGCCGGCTGGAGCGAGGATACGTTCATTGCCTGCCTTCCCGAGTTGCGCTTGGCATTCGCCTCGATGACCCCGCGCGAAACCGACCGCATCGCGGCGGGCGTATCTGCAATGCATGGTGGCGCCCCGCTCGACCTTCGCGTCGAGCACGCCGTGGATGCCAGCCAGGTACAGGCCTTGTTGACGGTTTCGGCGAGCCTGCGCACCGTGCTCGCCAGCGACGGTCTGTCTCACTGGAGCACGTCATGAGCACGCTGGCGCGTTGGCGCTTGGTGTTGGGCAAGTACGCCGACAAACATATGGCTTCGCCCTCGGGCGGCCATGCACGCATGGACAAGGCCCTGGATTTTCTCTATGGACGGGAATACCAGGGGCGTGGCGTACGCGGTGGGCCAGGTTCGTTGGATCCTTCGGCGGTTACGCTGGTGGATTGGCTGGGCGAGGTACGCGAACTCTTTCCTCGCGACACCGTCGAGGTCATTGAGAAGCACGCACTCAATCGATATGGCATCACCGAACTCGTCACCGACCCGCAAGCACTCGAACGCATGCAGCCCAACCAGGATCTGCTGCGTATGTTGCTGACGCTTCGCGGTCACCTCAAGGGCCCCGTCCTCGAGGTGGCACGGCGCATCGTGCGCCAGGTGGTGGATGAAATAAGCCGCCGGCTGACACCCCAAGTCCGGCAGGTACTCGCCGGGCGGCTCAACCGCATGCGGCATTCGCCGATGGCGATAGCGCGAAACTTCGACGCCGCCGGTACCGTCCGGCGCAACCTCCGCCATTTTGATCCTGGTCGCGGCCAACTGGTGATCGACCAGGCGCTGTTCTTCGAACGCAATGCCAGGCGACTGCCTTGGGATGTCATCCTATGCATCGACCAGAGTGGCAGCATGGCCGATTCGGTCATCCACAGCGCCGTGATGGCGGGGATCCTGGCCGGCCTTCCCTCCTTCCGCGTGAAGATCGTGGTTTTCGACACGGCGGTGGTCGACCTCAGCGGTTACGTGGATGACCCGGTCGAGGCATTGATGCGCGTGCAACTGGGCGGCGGCACCGATATCGCCGGCGCCATGCGCTACTGCGCCAGCCTGGTGGAAAACCCTCACCGGACGGTCCTTGCCCTGGTAAGTGACTTTTGCGAAGGCGGTTCGCCCGCCGACCTCCTGCGCGTGGTACGGCAACTGGCCGAATCGCGCGTGCGCTTGTTGGGCCTGGCCTCGCTCGATGGGCAGGCCGAGCCCATCCATGACAGGCAGATGGCCGAGCGCCTGGCGGACAACGGGATGGAGATTGCGGCCCTGACGCCGCTCCGGCTGGCCGAATGGTTGGTCAAGGTTGTGTCGTGAGCGGCCTCAGGCAATCCCTCCGCGAGCAGCTTTCGCGCTTTGACGACGATGCCTTTGTCGCGATGGCCAACCGCGGCCTGTTGCGGCGCGCATACAAGGACATGGAAATATCAGCGCCGGAGATTGAAAGCGAGACAAGCGACAACCTAGTAGTCGTTACCGGTGGACGCCGTGTTACTTTCGATGCCCGTGGCCCCGCGCATGCGCGCTGCGATTGTCCCGCGGCCGGCATCTGCCAGCACGTGCTGGCGGCTAGCCTGGGACTGCGGATTGCACTGGGTGAGTCCGAATCAGGCGTTGCCGTTCGCGACTCGGCCATGGCGATCGGCGAGACCAAGGCGCCGCCTCTTGAGGTACTTGGACAGGTACTCCTCGGCTTCAGCCAGGCAGTCCTGCTGGCGCATGCCGGCAAGGCGGGCTATCGCTGGGCGTGGCAGTTTGCGCAGGATCTGAATCCGGAACGGGACATTCGCGTCGAGGGTGACCGGAACATGCTGATCACCATCCGTGCACCGCGCATGGCGTTCCGCTTCATGGGCGGCGGCCTGGATGCGGTCGTTGGTGACTCACCCCAGGCAAACGCAGCCAAGTATCAGCTCGCCGCCGTTCTGGCGTTCCGACGGGCGATGGGCGTGGAAAACCCATTGCCCGCAGCTCCGGTCCGGTCTGCGCCGTCGCTGCAGCTGGGCAAGGATCACGCGCCAGCCAGTGCATCGGGCGAGGAACTGGAAATCTCCCGCTTACGGCTGCGCGAGGGCGTGTCACGACTTCTGCAAGAGTGTGTGGAGCTTGGACTGTCGCATCTGTCCCCGGCGATCGCGGAACGATTCAATACCCTGGCGACGTGGGCCCAGGGCGCTGAATACTATCGTCTGGCGATGGCGATGCGACGTTTGGGCGACCAGGTGGACTGGTTGCTCGAGCGGTCCGGCGGCGCCGACGAACAGCACCTCTTCGACGAGATGGCTTGGGTTGCTGCCCTTGTCGACGCCATCGACAACGCGGCGGCGCGTGGCGAGAGGCCTAGCCATCTGGTAGGTACCGCCCGCACGCGCTATGCGGCGCTGGGAAGCCTGGAAATGATTGGTCTGGGGGCATTGAGCTGGCGCAGTGGCTCGGGTTACGTCGGGCTTACCATGCTGTTCTGGTCGGTTGGCGAGGGTTTCATGACCTGCACGGATGCGCGTCCGGAATGGCAGGGTGGATTCAATGCCAGGGAACGTTATTGCCAGGCAGGGCCGTGGAGCGGGTTGGGATCGCCTTCGTTGGCGACGGGCCGTCGCGTCGTACTGACCGGGGCGCAAGCGAGCGGTACGGGACGCGTTTCCGCTTCTGCGTCGACGTCGGTCAGTGTGTTCGATGATGGCGTAGCCGCCAGGCTGGCAGCGCTGACGGCAGCTGACGACTGGACGGTATTGGCCAGAGAGCGGGGCGAGGCGAGGCGAAGCCTCCTGGCCGACGCTGATCCGATCAGGGACTGGGTATTCCTCAGGCCTTCCCGGATAGGATCGGCCGTCTTTGACGAAGCGGCCCAACACCTGGCGTGGCCACTGCACGATGTCGCCGATCGCGAGTTGGTTGCGACAGTGGCATGGAGCGAGCATGGCGCGCACGCCATTGACCGAATCGAACGGATCGAGCCCACGTCGTGGTCGTCGGGTGATGTCGTCGTGGCTCGCCTGCGGGACGGCGCGGGCGGTATCGTGGCCGAGCCTCTTGCCATCGTACGTACGTCGGCTGCCGCCGGCACCCCGGTTGTGGATGCGCTGCACTTCGATGCCAGGCCCGTGAGCCGGGGGAACCACCGGCGAGACGCGAGAGCGCCTGGTGTGGATGTCGAGGTCGCCGCGAGTCCGAGGCGCACCGTGGTTCCCACCGCGCTGCGCAACTTTGATGGATGGTTGCTCCATCAAGCCGAACGGGGCCTGGGGGATGCAGCGACGCTCCTCGTTGCCAAGGCGTTTGACGCGCATGCATCACGTCTGCGCGACATCGGTTTGAACCTCTTCGCCGGCTTGGTCGATCGTGCGCCGATGCCTTCGCAACTGCTTCGCGCCCATTACCTGTCGATGCAGTACCGGCGTCTCCTGGGTGGCGCCGGAGACGACTCGGGTGACGAGCCTGTCTGAGCGATTACCAGCCGACGATGGAGCCGGTGGTCATCACGCGGGTGTCGAAGATGGCGCTCCCAAGGACCGGGGCCGCCGCGGTATCCGCGGCGGCGGAGTTGACGGGGCTGGTAGAGGCCGCTTCTGCCTGGGGCAATGCGTTGGCGTGGTTGGCCAGGGAGGCGATCAGCGGCATCGGCATGCCGAGGCAGACGGCTAGCACGATGGATTGGCAGGCTATGGGGTTGAGGCGAATGCGCATGACGGGTCACTCCTCTTCGGTCAGCCAGGACATTAGTCCTGGCGGCAAACCGGGGGCACCCCGTTTGGGATGGATGGCGCCGAAGGCGCGACGAACGGCGCCCAACCGGGCACGAACGGCCCATGGCGCCCGTGTCCAAATGGGCCTTGGCTAACCCCTAGCGCAAGCCGAGCACCGGTTTGGCGGCGTCCCGGAACCGGCGGCTGAGGGTAAGGCGGGTACCGTCGCGCAGGACGATCTCGGCATCGCCGTGGAAAAGCGGATGCACCTCGCGGACGCGGTCGACATTCACCAGCGTCCGGCGGTGGATGCGCAGGAACTGCTCGGGCCCAAGCTCGAGTTCCAGGTTCTTCATCGATTCGCGGTGAAGGATCGATTCGCCGCCCACGTGCAGGGCCACGTAATTGCCATCGGCGCACGCGTAGTCGATGTCGGCGACGCGGATCACCCGGTGATGCTCGCCCACGCGCACGCTCATACGGCGCGCGGCGGTGGCAAGGGCGTGGAAGCGCGTGGGTGGCGCTTCCATCTGACGCCATCGCTGCAAGAGGCGCGCGATGCAATGGTCGAAGCGGTCCTGGTCGATCGGCTTCAGTACATAGTCGATGGCACCGGCATCGAAGGCACGCAAGGCATGGGCGTCGTACGCGGTGGCGAAGATGATCCACGGCAGCGCACCCGCCGGCAGCCGCGATGCCAGCTCCAGGCCGTCCATGCCAGGCATGTGGATATCCAGGAACACCAGGTCCGGGTGCAGGCGGTCGACGGCAAGGATGGCTTCCTCGGCATTGCCACACTCGCCCACCACGGTGATATCCGGGTGTTTTTCCAGCGCCTGGCGCAGGGCCAGGCGCGCGAGCATTTCATCGTCGACCAGAAGGCAGCGCAACGGCGTCATGCACTGGCGGCCCGGTAGGGCAGGCTCACCTCGACACAGGTGCCGCCATCGGCGCGCTTGCGCAGCCCCAGTGCGCTACCACCCAGCGCCTCCAGGCGTGCGCGCGTATTGCCCAGTCCCACGCCTTCGCGGATGGCGCCGGGGGCAAGTCCCTGGCCGTTGTCCTCGACGGTGAGGTGCAGGTTATCGGCGTCGCGCCGCGCGGCCACGCGCAGGGTGCCGCCTTCGGCAAGCCGCAGAAGTCCATGTTGCAAGGCGTTTTCCACCAGGGGCTGAAGGATCAGGTGCGGTACGCAGGCATCGAGCGTATCCGGGTCGATGGCGAAATCCGTCACCAGCCGGTCGCCGAACCGCACGCGCTGGATGCCCAGGTAGCAATCGAGGAACTCAAGCTCGCGGCGCAGCGGCACGTGCTGCTGCTGGTCGTCCTCGAGCGTCAGGCGCAGGAAATCCCCGAGGCGGGAAATCATCACCCGCGCCAGCGGTGGGTCGCTCAGCGCCAGCGCGGAGATCGCATTGAGCGTGTTGAACAGGAAGTGTGGTTGCAGCTGCGCCCTCAATGCCTGCAGCTGGGTTTGCGTCAGCTGTTGTTCGAGTTGTGTGGAGCGCAGGCGTTCATCGCGCAGGCGGCGGTGCGAATCCGCGCCGCGCGATACGCCCAGCACGGCCCAGTAGATCAGCACGGCCAGGTGCGCCTGGTAGATCAGCTCGACCTTCAACAGGTGGGGAAGCGTCCAGGTGGGCGATGGCGGGCGGCCGGCGGTGAGGTAAAGCAGGGTGAGCGTGGTGGCGCCATGCAGAACGCCAAGCACCAGGCTGGCGGGTACATGGACCATGGCGAACCGGCCCCAGCCTGCGCGCGCGGTGCGATTGCCGAGGAACACCACCACCGGGGTGAGCGCGAACCACAGCCAGAATTCCGGAAGGCTGTAGGCCAACGACTGCCGCAAGCTGCGCTTTTCGTCTTCGCTCAGGGCATTGAGGTACATGCTGAAGGCGCTGAAAAGCGCTATCACCGTCCAGAACCCGAATAACAGCAGCCAAGGCCGCCAGCGAGATTGAGGCCGGGGGGAAACCAGGCTGATGATGTCGGTGCCGTCGGCCACGCTGCGTGCCCAGTGAGCGATAGGCGCGCAGCATGCACCGGAACACCCCCCGCGCGCATGGCCCGGTGGTCACCGGTCGCCGCTCGATTGCCTTTCCACGGGGTTTCGCCGGGACCGGCCGTTCGGCTTAGCGGCGCGCAAAATTTTGTAGCGCTTCCGGCGTAAGGGCGTGGCGGTGGGTAAGGGATAAGCTGGTGTCGCGACTTGCGATGGCTTGAGGCCAGGCGGGGCGCGGAGCGTACGGGCCTGCCGTACGGCCCACTGGCGGGGTGCATGACATGGCAGGGATTGAACGGCATCGCGTGCCGGCGATCGTGCTGGGCCGTGGCCCCACGGCGTTGGGCATGCTCAGGTGCCTCCGGATGGCAGGCATACCCTGCACCGTTGCCGCACCATCGGGCGACCATGTCGCCCATTCACGCTGGTTTCTACCCACGCCCGGGCCTAAGCCCTGGCAGGGACAGCTGGGCGAGGAAGGATGGAGCGCGTTGCGCCAGATCCCCGTGGACAAGGCCGTGATCATCCCCGGTGCCGATGATGCGGCGCTGTGGTTGACCGCGCTTCCCGACGACCTTGCCGCCCGCTTCCCCACCAGCAACAGCTCGGCCGCCACCCAGGCGCTGCTACAGGACAAATCCCGCTTCGCGGCCTTGGCCAGCGAGCTTGCCGTACCCCATCCGCGCACGTATCGCATCGATGTCGAGGCGGACCTGGACCAGGTGCCGTTCGACCAGCTCGACCGCGTCTTCGTCAAACCGGTCAATTCACAAGCCTTCAGCGACATGACCGGTGCGAAGGGCTTCTGGGTGGCCACGCGCGCGGAACTGCGCGATACCTGGCAGCGGTTCGATGGCATGGGTTTCCGGGTGATGGTGCAGGAATACGTTCCCGGCCCACCCGATGCCCACGTATTCGTCGATGGCTTCCGCGATGCACAGGGCAACATCACCGCCCTTTTCGCCCGCCGCCGGGTAAGGATTTCTCCCCCGGACTTCGGCAACAGTTCGTACTGCCACAGCATCGCGCTGGGCGATATTCCCGACGCCGTCGAGGACGTGAAGCGGCTGTTGGCGCACGTGGACTACCGCGGGATCTTCAGCGCGGAGTTCAAGCACGATCCGCGCGACGGCGTGCACCGGATCCTGGAAGTGAATACGCGGGCGTGGACGTATGTGGAGTTCGCCGCGCGTTGCGGCGTGAACGTGTGCGCGATGGCGTACGCCGACGCGCTTGGCTTGCCCGTGTCCGCTGCCAGTTTGGCCTATCCATTGGGAAAGGGCTGCGTGGACCTGTACCGCGACCTGGGTACAGTGTGGGCGCAACGCGGGCAAGGCCGCTGGCCGTGGCACACGGTGCTGGCGCAGTGGGCCGGTGCGTATTACCACTCGTTCCGCCTGGATGATCCGGGCCCTGCCCTGCATTTTGTCGGTGAGCTCGCCGCGCGCACCGTGGGACGGATACACGCGGCGGTACCGCGGCAGGCGGGTTCGCGCGCCTGATGGCTTAGTAAACCTTCAGCACCTGGCCGGTACCCGCGCCCTCGATACTGCGGCTGTAAGCCAGCCCCACCCGGAACGCCGGGGCGGGCTCGAAGCCGCGGAAGAATGGCCCGTACTGGTCCATGGATTCCACCAGCACCGTAGGGCTCACCACATTGATGCGGACGCCACGCGGAAGCTCGATCGCGGCGGCGCGCACGAAGCCTTCCAGGGCCGCGTTCACCATGCTTGCCGACACCCCGGCAATGATTGGGTGCTCGGACAGGATGCCGCCGATCAGCGTGAACGAGCCTCCGTCGACCAGATGCGCGACACCTTGCTGGACCAGGTTCACCTGCCCCATCAATTTGTCGTTGAGGCCCACGGCGAACGCCGCGGCATCTAGCTTTGCCAGGGGAGCGAAGGTGACATGGCCTGCGGTGCTTGCGATGGCGTCGACGGTGCCGATCTTGTCCAGCATCGCCTTGATGCTTGACTCATCGGTGAGATCCACTCGAACGTCCCCTGACGAGCGACCGGCGGCAATGATTTCGTGCCGGTTGCCCAGCTCCTTGCGTACCGCCATGCCCAGGGTGCCGCTTGCACCTACCAGCAGGATCTTCATGAGTTCTCCTTGTTCAGTGCAACGCGTTGCCTTTGGTCCAGTCCACGACCGATTCAACCACCATCGCCTTCTGCAACGCTTCAAGGTCGTCATTCCCGGAAACACGGATATCCATGCTTTCACCAGGCAATAGATCGAACGCGTTGTCCGACAGCCGTGCGTCGAGCTTGCCGAAATCGATCCACACACCGCGTGCCAGGCGTTTGGCGCGCACGGTAACGACGATCGACCCTCCATCCTTGTGAAGCGTCGCTTCGATGCCCGGGCTGGGCAACGCCAGCGTACGTGCCGCGCCGAAATACAGCAGATGGTGCGCAACCACGGTGCCATGCTCGATCAGGTCGAAGGACACCACGGTGCGTGCCGGATCGGCCTTACCCAGGAAGCCGGCATCGGCCGTGGTGCCCACGGACGTGCTGGCGAGCTCGCCAACGTGCACGGGGCGGGTATCGTCGCGCAATACTCGGCCGTCGAAGTCGATCACACGTGTGCGCAGTTGTGCATCGAAGGCCTCCGTGCGATCGGACACCACCGATACCTGGGTGCTGCCGTCACGACGGATAGGCACCACGTCCACCGGTGCATAGAAATGCCGCGCGCGGTATTGCAGCGCTTTCCAGCGGCCGAAGTAGTCCACACTGGCCCAGGATGCGCCCGGCCAGACGTCGTTGAGCTGCCAGTACAGCGAACCCATGCTTTGCGGCCGGGCACTACGCAGGTGCTCGGCCGCAAGCTCTATACCTTCGGCCTGCATCAGCTGGCTCAAATGCACGAAGGAAGGAAAGTCCTTCGGCTCGCCATATTCCTGGCGAATGTAAAGAAGAAGACGTTGGTTACCGTTGCCCTTGTCGAACTTCTGGTGCGCGCGCATCACGGTGGATTCGGCGGCCATGTCGTCGGGCTTGGCGAAACTCTCGAGTGTGGCCATCACCGGGAAAGATTGCAGGCCGTATTCGGACTGGAAACGGGGCGTGGTGTCCAGATAGTGGGCAATGGGTTTCGAGCCCGACCACACTTCCCAGGAATGGAAATCACCGTCGGTCTCGACGTTGGCCTTGCCTTCGTAGTCGGTGCTGGGCGAGCTCGCCCAGTACGGCACGCCAGGACTCAGCTCGGTCACTACGCCGCGCAGCATATGGTCGAAGAGCTCGCGCATGCCCTTTTCGATGCGTGCGGTTTCTTCCTTGGGAATGGCCTTGCGCAATTCCTCGCGGTCGGGCCATGACTCCCAGCCAGTCTGTACTTCGTTGTTACCAGCCCACAGGACGATCGAGGGATGGTCGCGCAGGCGACGCACCTGTTCGGTGGCCTCGATTTGCACGTTGTCGCGGAACGCCTTGTCGTAGGGTGGGATGGCGCCGCCGAACATGAAGTCCTGCCAGATCATCAGCCCCATGCGGTCGGCCATCGCGTAGAAGGCATCGCTTTGGTACGTGCCGCCGCCCCACATGCGCAACATGTTCATGTTGGCGTCGACGGCAGACTGCAATATCGACTGCATGCGGGCGTCGGTGACGCGGCTGGGGAAACTGTCGAAGGGGATAAGGTTGGCGCCCTTGGCAAAAATGGGCACGCCGTTCACCACGAAGGCGAAGCCGCGGCCCCAGTTGTCTTTGTCACGACGCAGTTCGATCTTGCGCAGACCGGTATCACGTGACGCAGTGGCGACGTCCTTGCCCTGGGCCGAGATGGTGGCCTGAAAGTGATAGAGATTCGGCGCTCCGTACCCCACCGGCCACCAGCGCTGCGGATGATCGATGTGGATGGGTACGGCCAGGTGGTTCTCACCGGGGGCGAGCGAGACCTGCTGGTTCTGGTCGCCCTTGGTCCCGTCGGGCGCCGTCCACGCCACGCGGACCACGGCAGGCCCTGCCTTGTCGGCGCGGACGTCGAGTTGGGCCTGCAGTTCCGCTACGTCGGCTTCCACCTTCGACTGGGCCACGTGGAAATCTTCAAGCTTCCAACCTTGCCAGCGTTCCAGCCACACCGGCTGCCAGATGCCCACCGTCACATAGCGCGGGCCCCAATCCCAGCCGTACTGGTAGTTGGCCTTGCGAACGTAGTTGGAGGTCTGCTTGCCCTTCGGCTCGTCACCGAAGGCGGAGTCGAACTCCCCGGGAAGGGCATAAGGCTGCTTCAGCAGCCACGGCAGCAGGCGTGCGATCGGCGAATGCAGGTGCACCACCAGCGTGTTCGACCCAGGGTGCAGGGACTTCTCCACCGGCGCCCGCCATTGGCGGAACATGTTGTCGGCCTTGAGCAGCGGCTTGCCGCTGAGTTCGACGTCGGCGAACGTGTCCAGCCCATCGAACACCAGTTCCACATGCTCGCCGGCGGCGGGCTTCGCGCCGGCATCGAAGGTGAGCCGGTAATCCCAGTCGGCCAACCCTACCCATTGCAGGGCAGCTTCGTTGTCGCGGTAGTAAGGATCAGGCACCTTGCCCAGGGCGAGCAGGTCCGTCTGCGCACTGCCGGGAACCTGCGCCGGCATCCAGCTGGTGGCATCGGCGTGGTCATTGGCAGCCTTGGAGCCTGCATCCAGGCGAAACTGCCAGCCCTGGTCCAGCGGCTGGCGTGTCACGCCATCGGCGAGGGCTGGTCCCGCGACCAGCCACATGCACGCCAGCAGCAGCGTCCCCCTGTGGGATCTCATAGCTTGAAGCCAAGGCTCAGCATATAGGTCCGTCCATTCTTGTACGCGTTAAGCGGTTGGGCCGGCGTGTTGTTGTACACGAAGTAGGTTTCGTCCAGCAGGTTCGTGCCGTCCAGCGACACGCGCATGTGGTCGTTCACCTGGTAGCCGATGGAAGCATCCAGTTCACGGAAGATGCCCGTGATCTGCTGCGACTGCAACTGGGCGATCTGGGTGAAGTACGACGAGCGCCAGCTGTAGGTTACCCGTGCGCTCCAGGGACCCCGCTCGAAGTAGGGGCTCAGGTTGAACGAGTTCTTCGAGTTGTACGGCAGCGGGAAGTCGTTGCTGGTATCGGCATCGGAGTAGGTGTAGTTGGCCAGCATGCCGAAACCGCCACCGAAATTCCCCTGGTAGGTGAGCGATACGCCCTTCACCTTGGCCACCCCGGCGTTCACCGGGATCTCCATCTGATAAGTGTCGTTGACGTTCTCGGTGTGGTTGAAGAACACTTCGGGCACATTGGTGTTCAGGATGTACCCGGAAATCCTCCGGAAGAAGAATTCAGCCGACACCAGGCTGTTCTCCGAGAAATACCATTCGGCCGAGGCATCGTAGTTGGTCGACTTATACGGCTTCAGGTCCGTGTTGCCGCCAGACCCGGTAAGCGTGCGGTCGTCGAGCGCCACATAGGGCGTCATCTCCTGGTAGCGCGGCCGGGCGATGGCTTTGGACGCGGCAAAACGCAGGGTGAGGTCCTCGATCGGATCGTAGGCGATGTTGAACGAGGGCAGCCAGCCGTTGTACGCACTGTGCTTGTCCACCGGAGCGTAGGCGTTGTCGCCGATGCTGTTGTAGCCGTTCACCGTATCGCGCGTGTGGTAGTAGCGCACGCCGATGTTGCCGCGGTAGTTGTCGCCGGCGAAGTCGCCCTGCAGGTAGAACGCGCGGTTCTGCTCCTGGATGCTGTAGGTGGCCTTCGGATCCATCGGCGCATCGGTGCCGAGGCTTTGCACGTAGTTCTTCAGGCCCAGCTTGCTGATGGTGGTCCAGTCTTTCATGGTGGGCGTGCCGTCCAGCCCGTCCAGGAATCCATCGGGTGTACCGCTGCCGGCGACGTCCCCCAGGGTTACGCCGCTGCCGTCGGGCGAGGGAATGGTGGCGGCATAGCCGGTCTGGCCGTTGTAGTGGTTGGAGGCCTTCACGCCCAGCTCCACCTGGTTCATCGGTCCCCACGACACGTCGTGGCTGAAGTCGGCCTGGAAATAGCGTTCGCGGTCGTAGCTGGGCGCATAGCTGAAGCCCGCGCCGTGCGCGAGCATCGCGTTGGCATCGGTGGGCGGCGTGTTGTAGTTGATCTGCGGATGCTCGCCGTCCAGGTTCCAGTTGTAGCCACCCATGCCTTGGAACTGCACGTTGTAGATGCCTTGCGAACCGCCGGTGGATCCGGTGTAGCCCACCTGGCTCGACGCCGTCCAGCCATCGCCGTACCAGTCGGCACGCAATTGCGCGGTACCGGTGTTCACCTTCGATTCGCGCTCATATCCGTCCAGATAGGTGGGCGCGGTGGCGCCGTAGGTGCCGCTGGTGGCGACGCCATCGTTGATGCCAAGCGCGGTGGCGGCGGGCGCGCTACCGGACCAGTCGCCGTAGCGGCTCTGGTTGTAGTTGTTGAATTTCTCGGTCACATACAGGCCGGTGAAATTCAGTTCGAAACCTTCGTTGGGCTTCCACTGGATGCCGGTGGACACGCCATCGCGCTTGCGCTCCTGCTGGAACCAGGCGCTGTTGATGGCCGTGGGATACACGCCCGTGGCGCCCGGTGCGACCACGCCGGGTGCAAACTGATGGTCGGGATTGGTATCGGTGGGGTCGTTGATCTTCTGATAGCCGAAAACTTCCGTGCCCTGGCGATCGATGATGCGGTCCGAATGCATCACCGAGCCCAATATACCGAAGGTTTTCTCGTCGTTGTGCCAGCTGTAGAGCGCCGACGCATTCGGTTTACCGGTATCGGCACGGTCGTTGTAGCCGTAGCTCACGGTGCCGGTGAGCGTATTGGGTTTGAGGTCCAGGGGCTTGCGCGTATTCACGATCACCGTGCCGCCGATGCTGCCTTCGTCGATCTTCGCCTGCGGTGTCTTGTACACCTGCGCGTTGCCGATGATCTCCGAGGTAAGCAGGCTGTAATCGAAGCTGCGGCTGTCCGGGTTGTTCGGGTCGCTCGTCCAGTTGGTGGAAGCGAGCGTCTGGCCGTTCAGCAGCAAGCGGTTCAAGGCAGGGTCGGTGCCCAGGATGCTTACCTTGTCGCCTTCGCCGAAATTCCTGTCCACGCTGATGCCGGGCAGATGCGAGAGCGATTCGGCCACGTTGGTGTCGGGGAATTTGCCCACGTCCTCGGCGGAGATCGCGTCGACGATCGAATCGGCGTTGCGCTTCAAGTCGAGCGACTTCTGCAAGCTGGCGCGGATGCCGGTGACGGTGACGGTGGACAGCGTCTTGGCCTGATCGGGCTGGCCGGCGTTGGGCGCATTCGGATCCTGATTGACCGCGGCCGGCGCGGGCGGTGCGGGAGCGGTGCTGGAGGAGGAGGGTGCTGAAACCGCCTGGCTAGTGGCGTCCTGGGCAAGCGAGCCACCCGAGGCGAGCAGGCCAGCGATGGCGAGGGAAAGGGCGTTGTAGCGAAGGCGCATATGGATCTCCGTTTTTCGAGCCGAACGAGATCGCACGGGCATCAAGTCGCCCGTGGTCGTATCGATCGGTCTTGCGTGATGTGTTGCCTGCCTGCCGCGCGGTCGTGGGGACGCCGACGGAACAGGCCCCGGGAGCCCCTATCGGCCACCCCATGGGTCGATTCTTCCGGGCCGATGACAACGATGTCAACGATTTTTTGCCACGAGTTAAACTAAACGTGACGCAGTCAGGCTATTGATTTTCGGCGTATATACATGCGCTTCACATGTTGCGTTGCGGCATAGACAGTTAAATGCTTAGATCGATCTACAGCCTTGTTGCGGTGCGCATCAGGTGCTGCAGCGCAAATGCGCCGCGGCATTCAAGGCGGTTGCCAGGAGAGACGCCCTATTGCACGAAACGAATCAGGCGAATGAACGCCCCCGGCGTTCGCACCCATGCCTGGTGTCGAACGTTACCGATGGTGCGGGGCATGCGTGGCATGCCAGGCGCGTCCATTCGCCCTCAATGGCTCGCCACGCATCTTGCCTGCTTTAAGGGTGAGGGCGGCGGGCGAGCCAGGGTAGAAAACCGCGCAGAGTCGGCCGGGCTTACGCCCGCCTGGTCGCCCGCCAGATGACGGAAAACGCGAGCCCCGCAACCGAAGTTGCGGGGGCCGCCTCTGCGTTGGGTTTCTACACCCGGTTGCCGATGTAGTGACGACCCACGAATGATCCCAGAAACATCCGGCACAGTTCCATCCGAATGGTCTCAAAGTTGGATGGCAAACCCGATCGAATGATGCTCAAAGTAGCTGGCGCTCGGTTGCGGGGTCAGAGTATTCACTCTGACCCCCGATGGCGCGATTAGGCAGGAACGTACGTCAAGCGAATTACGTTTTCGACGATCAGTTCGCTGGCCGCGAGGCGAAGCGGCGGCCGGGGGCCGGCGAAGTATGGCTTGCCGCTGCCAACCACGACGGGGTGCAGGTAGATTCGATACTCGTCGATGAGACCAAGGTCGCCCAGGCTTCGCGCCAGTTCGGGGCCGGCCACTTCAATCTCTCCGGTGTGCTCGGCCTTCAACCGTCGAATCGCCGCCTCGACGTCATCGGCGACAAGGGTGGCGTTCGGACCGATGGATGTCAGCGAGCGCGACACGACCCACTTCGGCTGGCTTTGCCACGCTGCCGCGTATTCGCGTTCGGCCGGGTCCCAGTCTGGAAGGTTATCGTCCCAATAACGCATTACTTCGTACATGCCGCGGCCATAAACACTGGCCGTCTGCTCGCGCACTTGCTCGATGAAGTGACGAAAGAGAGAGGGACTCGGCGCAAACGCCTGGTGATCGATGTAGCCATCCAGGGACTGGTTCAATCCGTAGACAAGCTTGGCCATGGGAAATCTCCAGATTTGAAGAATGGGAGGCTTTCCACGCCCTCATCGGGCAAGGTAGAAATCCATGGGGATAAGTTCGATGGCCCACCCGCCTTCTTCGCCCAGCGTAGCGGCCGGGTGCATGGCTGCGATGCGCAGCCCCTCTTCGTGGCTGTCCGCATCGATGATGAACAGTCCGCCCACCACTTCTTTCGACTCGGTATAAGGCCCATCGCTGACGTGCGTCTTGCCACTGCGCGGGCGAAGCGTCCTCCAGCTGTCCAGATCGCCAAGCGACGCGGAAACCAGAACCTTGCCGGTAGCGCGCATCTTTTCGTCCAATGCCGGGCATTGGCTCACCAATGCCTTGACGTCGTCTGGTGACATTGCGGCGAACTTTTCGGGGGTGAAGTAGGCCAGGCCGAGGTACTTCATACGAGATCCTTTGGTTGGGATGTACTTATGGTTGGGATGTACTTACGACGAATCCGCGATAGGGCGGTCATTGAAAAGGCGCTTCTACAAGCCATGCCCTCGTAGCCTTACATGTGTTCATGGCTCGCTTATAGCCTTCGCGCGCGCTCATACGTGCCAGATAGGACTGTTCCGCCTCGCCGAGGACGACGCCTCCACTTCTTCGGGCCAACGCCAGGGCGTAGGCCACCGATATGTCGGCTGCCGTGAATGCCTCTCCGGCTAGATAGGGTGAGCGTGCAAGCTGCCGCGTTACCAAGCTCAGCCGGCTTTCGAAAACGTCCAGCGCCTGGCTAGCGCTCCAGTTTTGCCGCTGTGACTCTGGGGCAAAGTTGCGCGCGCCAACCACGAAGTAGATGGAGGCGGCGAGACCAGCTTCGCCCAGGTGAAGGAATTGCTGGTAAGCGGGAAAGGCTTGATCGTGCGGGCCTAGTGCGAGCGGTGTCGGTCCGTAGCGGGCCATGAGGTATTCCATGATCGCAATGGACTCGACCATCGTGACCTCGCCGTCCTGAAGCGCTGGAATGAAACCGGCGGGATTGATCGCCAGGAACTCGGTGTCTTCCTCGACGCCGGCCATCAGGTCCACGGGCCTCAGCCGGTAGGGCAGCCCCATCTCCTCCAGCAGCCAGACAACCCGGAACCCCCTTCCTTCGCCGAAGACGGTGATCTTTTTGACATCCTTTGTTGATGCGTCCCGATTCGACATAAATCTCTCTCCAGTTTGCGTCCTATCCCAGCGTCGAACGGCGAGTGGCTGGATCGACGGCGCAAAGCGAAAATATTTGATGACGTCGGGGGGCGGGGTCGGAGGGCGCGGGGTCAGAGTATTCACTCTGACCCCCAACACGGCCGCCGGGCGAAACCAGGCCCTAGCCGCAATGTGCCCTTGAAAAGCGAGCTCTAAACGAGAATAATTCTCGTTATGTTTACTTTCGCCACCCTCCTGGCCGCCGCGGCCGCGGCCTTCTGGTACCTCGCCAGCACCCAGCAGCGCCTGCTGGCCCGGCGGGCCGGGCGGACTGCGCGCATTGCCGGCTGGGTTCTGGCGGTGACGGCGCTGGCGCTGGCGATCGCCTCCATCAACACCCTCCCCGGCATCTTCGGCGCGCTGTCGGCGCTGATGCTCGGTGCGATCACCCTTCCCTACGTGGCGTGGTGGCTCAAACCCGCCTCCGCCCGGGAGCCGCGGTCATGATCGGCCGCAGCCTCGCCGGCGTCCTGCTGGGCCTGACCCTGGCTATCGCCCTCACCGGCCTTGCCGTGCTGTGCTGGCCCGGCGGCAGTGTCCGCGTGCTGGTGCCGGCGGTGGTCGTGTTCTTCCCTCTTTATATGGTGCTGATCCTGGCCGCCTTCCTGTATCGCACCGCCTCGCGCGCCTGGGGCTGGATGGCTGTTGCCAACCTCCTGGCTTTCGCGGCCTTGTGGATCGCCCAGCGCACCTTGCCGGGCCTGCCTTCGTGAGGGCAGAGACGCGCCGTCGGCTGACGGAGCTGCATACCTGGACCGGCCTGATCGCGGGCTTCGCGCTGTTCATCGCGTTCTACGCCGGTGCATTGAGCGTGTTCCACGACGAAATCGATACCTGGGCGGTGCCGCATCCGCCGACGGTGTCCACCGACCTGATCCAGCGCGGCGATGCGCTGATGGCGAGGATCGCGGAAACAAATCCGGCCGCGCGTGCCCAGATCGGCATGACCTTGCCCGGCGACCATCCCTCGCACGAAGTGGCGGTGTACTGGTTCGACAAGGATTGGCATGTGCAGGGCCTGGACGATGCCAAGCCACGTGGGGAGGATGACGAGCGAGAGGGATTGGCCGACTTCGTCTATTCGTTGCACTACACGCTGGGCATCCCGGAGCTGGGCATCTACCTGATGGGCCTGGTGTCCATCGTGTATGGCGTGGCGCTGCTGAGCGGCGTGCTGATCCACCTGCCCCACCTGGTGCAGGATCTCTTCGCGTTGCGCCCCGGCCGGAACCTCAAGCGCCTGTGGCAGGACGCCCATAATGTGATCGGCATCCTGAGCCTGCCCTTCCATGTAATTTTTGCCATCACCGGCGCGCTGATCTGCCTGATGACGGTCGCCATGGTGGCCTTCAACGTGATGGCCTTCGACGGCAAGCTGGTACCGCTGGAAGATTCGCTCACGGGTGCAAGCCCGACGATCACCGCCAGCAAGGTGCCGGCGCCGATGCTGCCGCCGCACGTGGCCGTGGAGAAAGCGCGCGCCGTGGCGCTCGCCTCGGGAGCGGAAGGCTTCGATCCCGATTACCTGCGTTACCTGCAATACGGCGACAGCAACGCCGCGGTGGAAGTGCGCGGCCGCTCGGGGAAAACGCTAGGCGAATACGGAAGCGTGGCCCTGAGCGCGGTGGACGGGCGCGTGCTGGGTGTGCAGGTGACCGGCGCGCGCGACGCCAACCATGCGACGTACGCTGCGATTTTCGGCCTGCACTTTGGCACCTTCGGCGGCACGGCGGTGAAATGGCTGTACTTCCTGCTGGGGCTGGCCGGGGCGTTCCTGTTCTACTCGGGCAACCTTCTGTATATCGAATCGCGGCGCAAGCGCCGCTCAGCCGACCAGCCGCTGAAGGTGCGGGCGATGGCCACGGCCACGGTGGGGCTGTGCCTGGGTTCGTGCGCGGCCATTGCGGTGACGTTCTGCGCCAACCTGGTGGCGGCGGCCTCGGGCACTGAGGCCACGATGATCGTCAAGCCGGTGTTCTTCGTGGCACTGGCCACTGCGTTCGGCTGGACGCTGTGGCGACGGCCCGCGCGTGCGGCGGTGGATCTGCTGTGGTTGACGGCGGCCCTGAGCCTGGCCGTAGCCATCGCCGATATCGCCTTGCATGGCCTGCGCGTGGATGGCGGCGGGGCGGCCCTGGCGGTGAACATCACCTGCATCGGCATGGCGGCGGGTTTCGCAAGCTTGGCCCGGGCCACCGCGCGACGTGCGCGAAGCGGCGATTCGAACTCGGTATGGGCCGTCGCCGGCTAACATTTCGCGCTGCAGTGCAGCACGCTTTTCACGCGCCCTGTACATCATTTGAATCATAGGGTTATCGCTAAACCTGGGGGTTCCCGCAGGCCCATGTAAGCGTTTACGTGGCAACGCACCAACGGCCATTTTTCGCTTGCTTTACAAACCCCTATGAAAACGTTTACGTTCCGCGCCACAGCACCCGGATCGGGTCGCAGCGGGGTTTCGAACGCGTGAGTGTGACGATCAAAGATGTCGCCCGCATGGCCAACGTGTCCGTGGCCTCGGTGTCGCGCGCGTTGAACGGCCATGGCGGCGTCACCGCCGAAACCCAGCAGCGCATCCGTGAAGTGGCAGCCCGCCTGCGTTATGTACCGCATAGCGCCGCCCGCAGCCTGATCACCCGCCGCACCCACACCATCGGTGCGTTGCTGCCGGATTTGCATGGCGCCTTCTTCTCCGAACTGATCCGCGGCATCGACCTGGCCGCGCGCGCCCGGGGCTTGCACCTGTTGGTCTCCAGCTCCCACGGCGATGCCGAGGAAGCGGCCACCGCGCTGCGCGCGATGCAGGGGCGGGTGGACGGCCTGCTGGTGATGTCGCCGCACGCCGATGAAGCCTTCATCGAACAGAACATGCCCACGCCCACGCCGGCGGTGCTGATCAACACCCACGTGCCCGGGCATCGGCACGCCGTGGTGGACATCGACGACCGTGGCGGTGCCCGCGCGATGGTGCAGCACCTGGTGGACCACGGCCGCCGCCGCATCGTTTTCATTGCCGGCCCCGAGGCCAACAACGACGTGCGCGAGCGCGAGAACGGTTACCGGGAGGCGCTGGAGGCCAATGGCCTGGGCGCCAACCAGCTGATCATCAACGGCGATTTCAGCGAAGAATCCGGTTTCCGTGCGGCCCAGGCGATCCTGGGCATGAATCCCCGCCCGGACGCCATCTTCGCGGCCAACGACATGATGGCCATTGGTTGCCTTTCCGCGCTGGCCGAGGCCGGCGTGAACGTCCCCGGCGATATCGCCGTGGGCGGCTTCGACGATATCCCGATGGCGCGCTATGTGTCGCCGCCGCTCTCCACGGTGCGCGTGCGCATCGCCGAGCTCGGCGAGACGGCCATGGAACGCCTGGCGACGATGATCGAATCGGGTGAAGACATGGTGGTGCCGCCGCGGCACATGGCCGGCACCGAGCTGGTGGTCCGCGCCTCGTGCGGTGGTTCGGCGCCGTCGCGACGACGGCACGCACCGCCCGCCGACGCCTGACCGGGCGTTGCACCCTTAAAGGGGCAACGCTGCCAATAGAAATTCAGCAAGACAAGAAATAAGGGACCGGAAGCACCGACAGGACCGACGTACCACTGACCCGCGGCATGGGGAGGGCACCGAGGCATGAGGCAGCAAGACACAACAACAAACAGGCGTTCGCCGTCGATGACGACGGGACTGGCGCCGATGCCTGATACCCGCCCGACCTGGGCCAGACAACAAGACACTTCAAGTATCGTCATTTTGGGAGGGGAGCCATGAGCACCGCAGTTAAGTTCCGCAAGAAGATCCTGGCCAGCGTGATCGCCGCGTCCGTGACCGCGATCGCCATCGTGCCTACCATCGGCTTCGCGCAGACGGCCACCGCCAACCTGCGCGGCAAGGCCGCGCCGGGCACGACCGTGACGGTCAAGAACCCGGACACGGGCCTGACGCGCAAGGCAACCGTGGGTGCTGATGGCTCCTACACCATTATCGGCCTGCCGCCGGCCACCTATACCGTGGATGCCGGCCCCGGCACGGAGAAGCAGGTGACGTTGACGGTGGCCTCCACCGCCACGTTGAACCTCACCGCGGAAGCCGCCGCCCCCGCTGCCGCCAACGCCACCAGCCTGCAGGGCGTGACCGTTTCGGCAAGCACGCTCAACGAGGTCAAGACCCCGGAAGTGGGCCAGACCATTTCCTTGCATCAGATCCAGACCATTCCGCAGGTGTCGCGCAACTTCCTGGAGTTTGCCGATACCGTGCCCGGCATGGCGTTCAACGTCGACTCCGCCGGCCACACGAGCCTGCGCGGCGGCGCGATGAACAACAGTTCGGTGAACGTGTTCATCGACGGCGTGGGCCAGAAGAGCTACGTGAAGGAAGGCGGCGTGGCCGGCCAGTACAGCAGCCAGGGCAACCCGTTCCCGCAGCTGGCGATCGGCGAGTACAAGGTGATCACCACCAACTACAAGGCCGAGTACGACCAGGTGTCGTCCGCCGCGGTGACCGCCGAGACGAAATCCGGCACTAATGAATTCCACGGCGAGGTGTTCGACACCTACACGTCCGACAAATTCCGCAGCCGCACCGCAGGCGAGGAAGCCCCGGGTGCCGACAAGGCCCGTTCCTCGGAGAAGGAATACGGCTTTGCCCTTGGTGGCCCGATCATCAAGGACCAGATGCACTTCTTCATCGCCTATGAAGAAAAGAAATTCGACACGCCCATCACGGTGACGCCGGGTGGGCAGTCGCCATCCAATCTTGCACAGCTGCTGCCGGCTTCCGCCGCCGCCGAACTCGGACCGTCCGACCTGCCATTCAACGAGAAGCTGTACTTCGGCAAGATCGACTGGGAATTGACCGACCGCGACCGCATCGAGATCTCCACCCAGGTGCGTCGCGAAGACCAGGCCGACAACATCGGCTCGGGCCAGGCACGTTCCGCCTCGATCGTTACCGAGAACCACGACACCCGCGGCCTGTTCCGCTGGCAGCATAGCGGTGACAACTTCTTCAACGAGTTGAACGCCACCTATGAGAATTCCTCAAACAATCCGACGCCGCTGAACTTCGGCAACGGCCAGACCTACAACTATCGTCCAGGCGGCGATGGCAACATCGTCCTCAATACCGGCTCAGCCGGCCCGTTGGCCACCCAGGTCAAGGGACAGGAAGGCCCGTCGCTGTCCGACGACATCACCTTCAACGACCTCTCCTGGCACGGCGACCACACCGTGAAGGTGGGCTGGAAGTACAAGGAAGTGACCTTGCACGCGCAGGATGCCGGCAACGTCAACCCGCAGTTCTCCTATGACGTGGACCAGACTGGTACCCAGGCGAATCCCTACCAGGTGACCTTCTCCAACCCGGTGCCTGGCCTGAATGGGATCTCCGAGACCAAGAGCAAGCAGTACGGTGGTTACATCCAGGACGACTGGGCGGTCACCGACAAGCTTACCTTGAACCTGGGCGTCCGCTGGGATTTGGAGCGCACGCCGTCTTATGTCGATTGGGTGACTCCCGCCAACGTCGTTGAAGCCTTCAACGCGCTCGATCCGGCAGCCCAGGGCCAGTTCCCCGGCCAGACCTACGCGCAGACCCTGGCCAAGGGTGGCGTCAACATCAACGATTACATCAGCAACGGCAAGAATCGCCATCCCTACAACAAGGAATGGCAGCCGCGCCTGGGCTTCTCGTACGACCTCTTCGGTGATGAGGCGCACGTGATCCATGGAGGTGTGGGCCGCTCGTACGATCGCAACCTGTACGACTACCTGCAGCTGGAACAGACTAAGTCAGCCATTCCCATCCAGCAGGTGTTCTTCAACACCCCCGAGCGCCCGTGCAGTCTCACGGCGTCCAACTGCATCGCCTGGAACCCGGCCTACCTGGGCACCAATGGCTTGCAGCTGTTGCAGTCGCAGTTCTCCTCGACCAATGCTGGCCAGGAGCTCGACGTCCTGAACAACAACCTCAAGGCCCCGTACTCCGACCAGTACAGCCTGGGCATGAGCAACCAGGTGGGCGATTGGCAGACCGACGCCACCGTCACCCGCGTACTCAGCTACGACGGCTTTGCCTTCACCCTGGGTAACCGCTATCCCGATGGTTCGTTCTGGCAGGGCGGCAGCCAGCCGTGGACCAGCGGTGTGCCGGGCTTCGGCAACCTGATCATCGGCAACAACGGTATCCGCACCCGTACCACCCAGGTGCTGCTGTCGGCCAGCAAGCCGTACACGAAGGAATCGGGCTGGAGCACGACTTTCGCCTATACCTATACCCGGGCCTACCAGAACCGGGACATCAACGAGCATTACGCGTTCGACGAGGAGACTGTCGGCGCTTATCCGTTCATCCTGTCGAACGCAGCGCCCAAGCACCGCTTTGTCACTACCGGGGCGATCGACGGCCCGTGGGGCTTCAGTTTCTCGGCCAAGCTCACCCTGGCCACACCCACGCCATATAACACCATCGCCAACTATGGCGCGATCGGACCCAACGGCGAGCCTGGCATCCCGACGAGCTTCATCCCCAGTGGCGGCGGCAAATTCCTGGTAGGTGGCAATATCTGGGGTTATCGCGACGTCGACTTCCAGGCCACCAAGGACTTCAAGCTGTGGGGTGATACTTCGGCTTATATCCGCTTCGACATCCTGAACGTCTTCAACTGGAAGAACTTCGATCCTGGCGCCGTGGTTACCAACTTCCAAGGCGGCGGTGTGGTGGGCAACAACCCGGTGACCTACGATAAGCAAGGCAACATCGTGTTCGTGCCGCGCACGGCTAGGTTCACCGTGGGCGTAAAGTTCTAACCTCCGCGACAACCGCTTAAGGACGAGGCCCGCCATCGCGCGGGCCTCGTCTTAAGTGGCACCATGCAACCGACTCCCCCGAAGGACTTCATGCCATGACCGATCCGGCCATCAGGAATATCGTCATTGTCGGCGGAGGTACGGCCGGCTGGATGGCAGCGTCCGCGCTTTCCCGCACCCTGGGCAAGAGCGTATCGATCCGCCTGATCGAATCGGACGAGATCGGCATCATCGGGGTGGGCGAGGCCACCGTTCCGCACCTGAAGCTCTTCAACAACCTGCTGGGCATCAACGAGGCGGATTTCGTCCGCAAGACGTTCGGCAGTTTCAAGCTCGGCATCCAGTTCGTCGACTGGCTGCGCGTGGGCGAAAGTTATATTCATGGTTTCGGCAGCATGGGCCACGAGGTCGGCCTGATGCCGTTCCACCAGTACTGGATCAAGGCCATGCACAAGGGCATGGCCAAGACGAACCTTGGTCCGTACTCGGTGAACTCCATGGCGGCGGTGAAAAACAAGTTCATGGCCCCCGGGCTTGATGTGCCGCCCAATTCCCCCCTGGGAAGCGTGGCCTACGCCTATCACTTCGACGCGGGGTTATATGCAAAATACCTGCGCAACTATGCCGAGGTCCTGGGCGTCAAGCGTACGGAGGGCAAGATCCTGGGCGTGGAGTTGAACCCTCTCTCAGGTTTCGTCGACGCAGTGAAGCTTGAAAGCGGCGAGCGCGTCGAAGGTGAACTCTTCATCGATTGCTCGGGTTTCCGCGGCCTGTTGATCGAACAGGCACTAAAAACAGGCTACGACGAATACACCCAGTGGCTTCCCTGCGACCGCGCCATGGCGGTGCCGTGCGCGAATGTCGGCGAACCCACGCCCTATACGCGCTCTACCGCGCGCGAGGCCGGCTGGCAGTGGCGCATCCCGCTGCAGCACCGCACGGGCAATGGCTATGTGTATTCCAGCAAGCACATTTCCGACGACGAAGCCGCGGCGAAACTGCTCTCGCGCCTGGATGGCGAGGCCCTGGCCGATCCACGCCCGCTGCGCTTCGTTACTGGTTTGCGCAAGAAGCCCTGGAACAAGAACGTGGTGGCCATTGGCCTGGCCAGCGGGTTCATGGAGCCGCTCGAGTCCACCAGTATCTTCATGATCCAGTCGGGCATCACCAGGCTGTTGAAACTCTTCCCGGAGCGGGATTTCTCGCAGGTGTTGATCGACCGCTACAACGATCAGGTGACTTTCGAATCCGAACGCATCCGCGATTTCCTGATCCTGCACTACAAGGCCACCGAGCGCACCGACACCGAGTTCTGGAACCAGTGCCGCACGATGGATATCCCGCAAAGTCTCAAGGACAACATCGACCTTTTCGCCGACAGCGGCCGCTTCTTCCGCAATGCCGAAGAGATGTTCGCCGATGTCAGCTGGGTGCAGGTGATGGTGGGGCAGGGCATCGTGCCGCGCACGCATCATCCGCTGGTGGACCAGATGCCCGATAGCGACCTGGCCGGCTTCATGGCCAGCATCGAGAGCGTGGTGGGACAGTGCGCCGACGCGATGCCCATGCATTCACAATTCATCGCCCAGCATTGCCCTGCCGAAAAAGTGGCTTGAGCCATCAGCCTGCGACATAACTTGCAGTTTCCGTGGAAGCCTTAAGAGGCTATATTCACGCTACCGATGTAAACGTTTTCATGGGCCTCGCGTTCCCCGACGCAGCGCCCCGAAGAAGGTTTCCCCCATGTCGATCCTGAAGTCCTCCCCGCTCACCTTCGCCCTTGCCGCCCTGGTGGC